>Ga0326512_10001426_pt1 | contig 18501 bp, 32 predicted proteins | sample 1_2617_0518_D_FD_203652 | JGI IMG/M metagenome (GOLD analysis project Ga0326512, IMG submission 203652) | Bovine rumen microbial communities from UC Davis, California, United States - 1_2617_0518 | ecosystem: Host-associated > Mammals > Digestive system > Stomach > Rumen | place: USA... | reverse complement strand
TTAAAACATCGACTCCAATTGCTCTACTTAACATTTTTACAGCATTATTATGTAAATCTTGAGCCTAATCAACATCAAAAATTAAATCTCCATTTTTATCTAAAGGTAATTTTTGAATAATAATCTTCATTAATTTTTGTGCCATCTTTTTTCTATCTAAGTCTTTTGCTGCATCTAAATCTATAATTGCAGGTATAACAGCAATTAAAGGTGGAAAGTCTTCTTCATTTACATTAAATTTAATAGCACTTTTTGGATCAAGTAAAAACCATCCTTCTTCATCACCTGAAAAAGCTGGTAATAATTTTCTCTATTTATATAACTTATATCCTTTTTTAAATTCTTTAGGAAATAAATTTAATATTTGTGACCTCTAATTTTCATTAGAAAATTTATCATCAAAATATTTCATATTAAATTCTATGGCAGGTCTATTATTTACTTTGAAACGAGATCTACAATATTTAAAATCTAATTCTTGAACTACAATTTTACTTCCTTGCGGAATTAGATATCCATAATAACAACCATTTTTAATAACTTTTAAAGCTACCTAACTACAAAACTGTTTTATTCCAAAACTCTATAAATAATTTAAAACTTTAAAAAAATTATTAAATTGTTTCTTCTTTTCTTTTATCTAATTCTAAGAATCAGAATCATTTAAACCAATATTCTGATCAATTAAACCGTCACAATTCTCAATATATGGAGTAATAAACCAATCATATTTATATAAATATGCCATATATCTGCATAATCTTGCATAAATACCACTAGTACGATAAAAGAAGTTAGAAATATCGCACATTGTTTTTACATCTCCATAACTCATTGCTCGTAAAACTTCTTTTTTATCTCCTAAACGAGGATTAAGTTGCTTATAATTACCTAATGATAATATAGCGTCATCTAAAACTTTAATCCCCACTTTAATTTTTGAAAAGTCTTTTGGTGTATATTTTTCATCAATTTCATCGTTCATAAGCCGTATATTAAAACCTTTTTGTTTTATTTGAGCTTTTCTATCTATCAATGGACTCACCTAACCTTTCAAATTTATTATAAAGTATCAGCTAAATTCATTATATAATCATAATCAATTTTATTTTCATCCCAATAAGGAATTAAAATAAGTTTTATACCATGCTTTTTGCAATATTCTCGTTTTTCCATATCATAATATTGTTGCTTATGTAATCCATTCATTCCGCCAAAAACTGATTTAGGTTTATAATGTTGAATTCCCTGATACTATATTAAAAACTCTAATTCGTTGTTATCATCAAAAACAGCAAAATCAAAACGTAAAGCATGCCCGCCTTGACCGATTAAATCGGGAAAACTATATTCCTATTTAAAATTTAAACCAGCATTTTGTAAAATTTCTTCTATTTTTATTTCTGCTCTACTACTTCTCATAAATATAATTTTCTCCTCTCTTAATTGCTATTGATATTTAAAAAATAAAAATCTCACATTATTTTTTTTTGTCCTAAAAATTTTAAGTAAAAAATGAAAATTTACTAATATCTCTCTTCTTTCTTTTTCTCATTCTATCTTCCTATTGTTTAATAAAATACAATCCATAAATAAAAGCAGAAAATTTATCCTTTTTAATACTTCTACTATCTTGTTTTAAAATAATATTAACACCTTGATTATCTTCAACAAGATTTAACATTTGTTCTCGTAAAATAGTTGTTAAAACAAAAGGACGTAAATATTCATTTCTTTGATCTATCGACATATTTTGTCCTGTTTTTGTTTCCATCAAATGCGCTTTTGCCTATGCTTCATCAATTAAAAATTTAATCTTACCACTTGACATTTGAGTTTGAGCATACGAATATGCCTAAGTATTAATAGGAGCATTTGCCTTTATTTGAAAAATAGCATCCTTTTCAATATCAGTAACTCCTCTAAAATATGCTTTATAAACTCCCTAATCATCATTATCAATACCAAAAGGAGGAAGATACTATCCATCATCTGTCTCTTGCGCTTTTACCATAAAATCCAAAAGACCGATACCTAATCCGTTAGTATCAATAGCAACTTTACGAGCTTTATAACGATAATACAATCTTTTTATATTTATAGCTTGCTATTCAAAGTGCTATGCATCATATGTATATAAATTAACAAGAGACTTAATAGATGCCCCCTGGGGTTGCGGCGTTACCTTAAAAACATTAACCTCGGTCGTACATCCTATACGACCAACGTCAACGCCAAGAACATAATATGCGGATTTACTTGATCTACCACTAAATTCATTCTAAGGTTGTTTTAATACTCTATATTTATCAAATTTTTCAGCGGAGTAAAATGCATTATCTGCGTCTCCAGACCAAATGCTTCTATACTCTCGATCAAAGGAATCTTCATTAAAGGTTCCCGCAAGTTTTAATTGTTCTACAAAATCTTCATCTAGTAATCCTTCTGTAATAGGCGTTTCATAGGTTCCACCCATTATCATAACTTCATCAGGCTAAATTAAGCTACGGATAAGAAGCTATATTAATTTATCGTAAGCAAAGCTATTTTTCCATCCTGCTGTAGTAATATAAATTTGACTTTTATTAATAACTTCTTCTCCATGCCTTGTTCCATCTGGAAGTAAACGATTGACGTTTGTAGTAGGAATAATAATTTCATTCAACGCTGTTTGATCTATCAATACGCATTCTTCCATTAAACCTCCGGTCCGGCGCTGTCCGCGGGAAGATTCTTTCGCAGCAAGAATATTTATCTTAGATCCATTTTTAAAAACATAACTAACATCATCTTTTGACTTTTTAGAAACACCTCTTGCCCAATTAATTTCATTATTTAAAGCAGGTATCAATTTACATATTTCTTCTATTTTTGCGATCGTAATAGAAGCTGCTTGCTATTTACCTCCTGTAGTAACAAATAATTCTGCACCGGGGTAAAGCATACATCTTAACATAAGAGCCATCATAGAAAGAAACGATTTACTATAAGCACGTGGGAAAGTCGCATAAACGTATCTATGTCTCATAACGATACGTAAAAATATCCGTTGATAAAAATAAAAATTAAATGTTGAATCAGGACCTTTCATAAAATCTATTAATAAATCAGGATACTAACGATAAAAAGAAATTAAATATCTAATATTATCTAATTGTAAATCTAACCGCTAAGGAGATAAACCTTGTTTTTTATTACCATCCTATATAGATAAATTAATTATTGATTCTAAACTCATTCTTGAGTACTCCCTTCAGTCTATAATAAAGTTTCTTCTTTCTATTTATTTACAAACTACTTAAAAGAAAGAATATCTTCATCACTTAATTCAGGAGCATCTAATCCCTTTTCTTTTGCCTAGGCTCTATCTCTTTTTTTAGCAGCAGCCGCATTAGCTGATTTTATATAATCCTAAATTTGTCTAGCTAAAGCAGTATCTTCATAAATTAAATTTCTAGTGTATTCTTTTAAATCATTTATAATTTTATCAACAATATCATAAGGTGTTTTTATTTCATATCTAGGAATCTGCCCACCATTTTTCTAACAATAGGCAACTAACTAACCTATAGAATCTATAAAATCAGTTTTTTCCTACTTATTCTGGGCCGCAGTAAACTTAGCCGACTTCCGCAATTGATCATATACCCGTGATAATTTTTGGTATCCCTCAACATCTCCGATATCAATTGCTTGATTCATTTTTAAATATGTTTTACAAATAAAAATTAATGTATTTCTACTATCGGCATCTTGAATATCAAAAGAGTTCATCATTTCAGTATATTTTTTCTATAATTCAACCCATTCAGAAATTTTATAGGTTCTACCCCATTTTAATGCTAATCTTTGTTTTTCTTCAAGAGTTAACTAAGCAGATAAATCTGGCATCTACTCCTATGGAAGAAAATCTTTTTCATTAAAAGCATTATCCTATCCAATAGGATCAACAAAAGGAATAGCATACTAATGCTCCTTTTGATACTAAGTATTAACAAGAGTACGATACTGAGCCTAAGATATTTCTCCATTTTCAAACTGTTCTCTAACGCGGTCCGCCTCTGCTTGATCTTGTTCCAGCTTCATTTCATCTAGCTTCCGCCGCTATTCCTGTAATTTTTCACTATCTTTCCAAGTATAATTCTTCCATTGTTTTAGCTTCATTTTAGAAAGATATTTACCTATAACAGACATACCATTCATTTTTTGTGGATTTTTTGCATATGCGCGATCCCTTAAAACATTCCATTCCTAGGGTATGTAAGGAACGTCCGCTTTTTCTAGAATCCATAAAAATGTATCTGGATTAAAATTATTAACATGCATTGTTAAACAAGACTTACATAGCTAAAATTTTTCACCATTTTTATAGGTATAAAAATTAACATCCTACATTTCTCTTTTGCATTTTTCACAAATCTTCTTTGACAAAATACTCTTCCCTCCTTATTTCTTTTTTCTTTTTTTGTTTCTACAGCATTTACAGATGCTATACCACCCATCTTTGCTTGAACTATTCTTAGAAAAAAACATATTATGAGCTAATTTAATTTGTCCACATCGAGAACATTTTTTCCATTTTCCATACTCTTTTACTGTATAGTACCAGGTCAAATATTTTCTCTCGGCTTCCGCAGCTATTAATTTAGGAATTTTATTTCGCCACAACGATGATATATACTCTACAGAATGATTAATTCCATGTTTTTCATTTAATAATTTTTGAATCTAAATATTTTGCTTTCCATCTATTTTATAAATTAATAAATCATAATATAAAGGATACTCTTCTTTTAATGCGCTTTCTATTAGATCATCTAAATCTTCCATTAAAAAGTAACCATCCGCATAAAATTTACCGTAAGAATCCTATTTTAGTTTAGAATAATTACATAATAATATTGAAACATGTTTTGGATTAAAAAACGATATTAAACTTTTATCTTTTATTTCTCCATTTTTTACTTCTATTGATTCATAAAAGTCAATAAAATTAAAACTTTTTACAAGATTTGAACAATGGATAACGGGTTTCTAAAAACTTTTTATCATATACTGTTCTTTATACATTTCAATTAATTGTTTTTTTAAATTAAATCTTTTTTTACCCGTGGCCCGCGCCTATGCCTATTTTACAATTTTAATTGATTCTTGTAATTTTTTTAAGCTAGGAATATCTTCTATATCTTGTTCTGTAATTTTAATTTTTGGTGTAAAAATAATATTTTTATCATTTTCAATAAAGAAATTATAAACTCCATCCTATCCTGATTCAAATTTACTAATTAATCCTTCATAAGACGTCTATCTTTTATTTACAGTAATCATTCTATTTTCAGTATTAATAATTTTCTATTTTTTCTATTGCTTATTCATTGCGAAAACTATATAATTAGCTAATATTTCTAAATAACGATTAGTCAGTTTTTCAGGAGGAGAAGAATCAACTATTTTTTGAACTAAGGCTGTCCGCTACTTTGGATCTTGTATTGTATAGTCTAATTTTATTGATTGCTATTCTTGCTATTGATTTTGTTTTTCTTGCTCCTACATTCATAGAACTCCTTTCTTATACTCTTGTTATATTGTATCATAAAAATTTTTATTTGTCAATTTGGACCAATTGTACTTTTAATTGATTTTTTAAAAAAATAATATTATAATAAAATAAGAAATAAAAAAGGAGATATTTTTAAAATGCTTTCTTCAGATAGTAAAATTCAAAAATTTTCTAATGATTTGTTAAAATAGGAAAATAAAGATTTTTCTATTAGACATCAAGTATCTGTTATTAATAATAGAAATAATAAAAATATTGCTACTAAAATTCAAGATGTTTTACCTACTCTTATAAGAATTGGAGAACAATATATAGAACAATAGAATAGAATTAAAGAAACAAATAAAAAACTTAAAGAATTTGAATAGAATGTTTATAAAGATCAATAGATGCAAAAAATGAGAGCAGCATTAATGCAAATGGAAGATGATTATTATCGCGGTTTTCCAATAACAAAAGAAGAAAAGAAAAATATTTATAATTGGATAATTAATCATGAAAATACTTATCATGGCGGGTACCCATGTTATCATGGTGTGAGCGGGGGAGGATATTCATATCAATTTCATCCTACTGCTATTGGAACTGGGGGATAGATTATTTGTAACAGCTGCCGCGAAAAAGCTAGAAGAGAATCTTCGGGGAAAAACCTTCAATAGTATGAAGAATTATTAAAAAAATATGACGCTATATTTTATTTTCAATAGATAAAATAAGGAGAAAAGAATGAATATAGGAAAAGATAGTTCTTGGATAGAAATATATTGTCCAATTCCCTTTAGAAAACGATATTTATATTGGGATAAAGAACCTTTTATAAGTGATAATGAATTTAAAGAAAAAAATATAAAGGTAAGACATATAAAAAGAGAATTTAGAAGTTCTAAATATCCTTATGTAGGTGTTATTATATCTTGTTGGTCAAAAGATAAAACAAGAGTAGAAAAGGTAATGGATAATGTAGATAGAAAATTAAAAATTATAGATAAAGAATATAAGGAATTTTTAAATTTATGGCATCAAAACGTTATAGAATTAATAAAAAAGAAAAATTTTTAATGAGTCTTGCGGCGGTCGGTGTATGGTTGCTTTGGACCAGGTTAAATAAAAAGAAAACTTATCATATTATTTCACGTAAAATAAAAGGAGATTAAAATGCTTAATAAAATTTTAATTGTAGTTGACATGCAGAATGACTTTATCAGCGGTGAACTTGGGTCTAAGGATGCATTAACCGCCGCCCGCAATCTCTGTGAAAAGATTAATAAGAATAAAAATGAATATGATCAAATATTTTTTACTCAAGACACCCATTTTGAAATTGATGATTCAATAGAAAGAAGTAGAGTTCCTATCCATTGTATAAAAGATACGAATGGATGGTGTATTAATAAAGATATTTTTTATTTTTCTAATAATTCTAATGTGCATGTAATTGAAAAAAATGAATTTGGATATGTTGATTGGAAAAAATACATTCCAGTAATTCCATCTGATTATATTGAAATATGTGGAGTTTGTACTGATATTTGTGTTATTTCTAACGCTTTAATTCTTAGAAGTTTGTATCCTAATACAAAAATTATTTGTGATGCTAAATGCTGTGCGGGAACCAGCCCTGAGAAACATGCGGCCGCGCTTGATGTAATGGAATCTTGTTTGATTGATATTATTGGGAGGGATGTATGAATAAATTAGCTACAGCAAAAAAGATCATTAAAGATAATTTTGAAGAAGGACGTTTTGGATTATTTAATACTAGGAATTTAGTTGGAGATCCTATGACAATTATTTTTGATAGAGAGGGACTCCGCATTGAAATATGCTATTATTATGAATATTTTGAAGTATTTGGGTTAAGTAAGGAAGAATTTGAAGAATTAAAAGAATATTATAAAAAATTGAGAAAAGATAGGTGATATTTTTATGGTATTTGATGTATCTTCTAGTCGGCATGGATGGATTAGAGTTTATGGAGATATTAATAATAAAGAAAAATTGCGGGTTGTAAAAGATAATAATGAGGTTGTATATACTGCGGCGGAGGGAGCAAATTTTGTTATTCCGCTTCAATTTGGTGCGGGAATCTATAGATTTTATATATATAGATTAATTGAAAAGAAAATGTATAAATGTATAGGTTCCCGCAAATTAAATGCTAAATTTTATAATTTTAAAGAGCCTTTTTTGCATCCAAATGTTTATGTAGATTATGATGATGCTTTTGTAGATAGTATTGTTTATAAATTTATAAATGAGGAAGATTATTTTTCTACTGTTAAAGATTATGTTGTAAATTTTTATAATTATGATTATATTAGGGCGTTGTTAAAGAAAGATGTCATGCCTGATATACAAAGGTGCTATGAGAAGAAATTAGGCACTTGTCAAGATTTGGCGGCGATGACGGTTGCTATATGGAGATCTCTTGGGATTCCTGCTAAATTGGTGATTGGGTATGTAGGTAAGAATTATCATGCTTGGGTTGAATATTTGAAAAAAGGGGTTTGGGAAATGTTTGATCCTACTGCGGAAATTTTAGGGAGGAAGAAAAAGGGGGATTATAAGGTAGAAAGATGGTATTGAAACATTTGGAGGCGGAGTTTAGGTTTTAAAATAATATTTAGAGCAGATTTTAAAAAACATTTGGAGACATATTTAGATTTTAAAATAATATTTGGAGGCGGAATTGCCGTGAGCATATTCTTTTTTAATTTTCATTTAAATTTTTTCCCATAATAGTACGCCCCCTAGCTTGCGTGTTTAAAATAAAATTAATTAAAACAAGGGTGTCCTTATAATTTAATTTAAACGTTAAAAGATTAAACGATTATTTATTTTAAAGAATAAATAATCGTTTTAATTTTATCTTTAAACATAGAAAGAATAAACAAAAAAATATTTTAATAAAGTATAGTTTTTATTTTTCTATTTGTTATTTTTGCTAAAGATTTTTGCTCGAGCCGCAGGCGTGCGCGAAGCGCCGAAAAAGTCAAGCCTAACTTGAGTTAGAGTTTTTTAACTCGAGTCAAGCCTGTCTAACTACGATTAGAGAATCCTAATATTAGTTAAAAGCTTTTAACTCTAGTTAAACAGATTTAATTACAGTTAGAAATATTTAACTAAAGTTAGATACTTTTAATTATAGTTAAGATTCTTTAACTAAAATTAAATATCTTAAAATGAAAGTTTAATGTTTTAACTTTAGTTAAATATCCCAAACTAAAATTAGAGACTTTTAATTAAAGTTATTTTTATTTAATTAAGATTAGGCTATTATTACTGCGGTTATTTAACTTTAATAAAAATAAAAGTCTTTTAACTTTAACACACTAAAGTGCTAAAGCATAAAAGTTTAACACATTAAAACATTAAAGTTTAACACTTTAACATTATAAAATATTTTTTTATTTTTATAAAAATAAATAAATGATTGACAAAATAACTATTATTTGTTATAATGTTATTAAAGATAAGAAAGGAGAGAAAAAATGGTACAATTGCAAGTTACCTTGTTCGATAAAGAGAATAGGTATAAACCAGTCAGTACTTTAATCAATGTAGAAAGTGTTGATTATTATAATCAACACGTTAAAGAGGTTAAACAACAGGCAATTATAAAAATCTGTCAAAAAAGATATTGGACACAAAGAGAATTGAAAAAGTACAACTTTACAAGTTGTAAAGTGAGAATTTATGATAAAGAAAAAATAGAAAAAGAGAATAAAGAAAGATATGAAAAGATAAAAAAAGAAAGAAGATGGAAATAAAAATAATGTTAAAAATAAAAAAAATATTATACATAATTGTTATTATCATTGCTTTAATATTTTGTAACATTATTGCAACAACTTACGTAAGAGAAGCGAGGGTGATAAAAGTATCAGGTGATAACATTCAAGCAATTGATAAAACTGGTGAATGTTGGGAGTTTAAAGGCACTAATTTTGCTTTAAATGATAAAGTCAAATTAGTGATGAATGATAACAATACAGATAATATTATAAAAGATGACATTATTAAAAGAGTAATAAAAATAAATAACTAATAATATAAGAAAGGAAAATATTATGAGAAAACTTGTTTATGATTGTTATTATGAAAACATTAAATTTAAGACAGTTAACACTTTTGAAGAAGCTAAAAACTGGAAAACAGAAAACAATAAAAATAGTTTTAAAGAATGTTTGATTGATTATACAAAAGAAGAAACAAAAGAAGCAAAAGAAAAAAGATTAGCAATGATTAAAAAAAGAAAAGAAAAACTTTTAAAATAACTGTTGACAAATAGCTGATCATTTGCTATAATAAAATCATCAAAAGAGAGGAGAACAAAACAATGACAGAAGAAATGAAGAAGGCTTGTTACGAATCTTACCTTGGAGATTTTTACTACGAATGGGGAACTTATAAAGGCGCTATGACCTATGAAGATTTTTGTAAAGAGTGCGAAGAATTTGGATGGGATTTTATTTAAAAACTACTTGACAAAAATCAGAGTATCTGCTATAATTAAACCATCAAAAGAAAAGAGAACAAAAAAATGACAAAGTTCGAAGTAAGAGATATCAAAGGAAACGTGATCCTCGCTACTACAAAAAAAGATCTCATTGATTATTGCTACCGCGTATTTAAAATCACTAAACAGGTAGCAAGTTGGCCGAACTACATAGAAGTAAGCGGATACAGACATGAGGACATGAAAGAAGTCATCGAAGCTAATTTAAAAAGCATGATGCGGGAGGTCTGATGCGGAAGCACCAGGCCTCGGCCGGTCCGCGCGCAGTTGGCGCGGACCGAAAAATCTATTATACACCCATACCCCAAATTTTGTCAATAGGCAAATCGTACAAAAATTAAATAAAAAAACTCCCGATATTTGGTCATTTTTTTCCTTGACATTTTAAAAAATATACGTTATAATAAGGTTACAAAAAAGAAAGAGAGGAATAAAAAATGAAGATTTGGTTTGACATGGATGGTACAATCGCTGACCTGTATGGAGTAAACGGATGGCTCGATATGCTGATTGCATATGATGAAACTCCATATGCAGTCGCAAAACCTCTGGTAAATTTAAACACTCTCGCTAAACTTATTCATAAAGCACAGCGGAACGGATTTGAAGTCTGCATCGTCTCCGCTCTTTCAAAGAATAGCACTCCTGCATATGATGAAAAGGTCAAAACCGCAAAAATGAGATGGCTGAAAAAACACCTTGCAAGTGTCAAATTTGATGAAATCCGTTTCGTACCTTATACATTTACAAAAAATGATGTAAATACAGGCAATGACATTCTTTTCGATGATGAAGAAAGACATCTTACAGCATGGACAGGAACTGCGGTTCATGCAAGTAAAATCTTTTCAACCCTTAAGGCAATCGCTTAAAGGTTGAAAAGATGAAAAATATATATTGACAATAAAATAATAGTTTGATATAATTAAATCATCAAAAGAAAGGAAGCAAAACAATGACAAAGCAGAAAAGAAATAAAATCTTGACCACACTTCTTTATAATTTTTGGATTAGTGCAGATTTTGAAAGTGATTTTGAGTCAGATTGGTATGCGGTATATAAAAAGATGAAAGCAAAAAAATTTAATGAAATTCCAGATTCTGTCTTACAAATGATCGAAGTTTGGTATCATGACAACTTTGAAGAGGTGTAAAAACCTCTTCTTTTTTGGTCGGGCCGCGGCCGCATGTCCCACGCCGCCGCGGCCCGAATCTTCCATTATACCACACGCCGCAGTTTTTGTCAATAGGAAAAATAAACAAAGTTAACCCCTTAAAATTCCCGATATTTGTGCAATTTGACCAGGTAGAAAAAACACTTACCAACCGCTGCATTTTTGTGCAATTTGACGAATAAGTTTTTCTTGATTTCCTTTTGTTCATGTGGTATACTTTACTTATCAAATGAAAGAGAGGAAACAACAAATGGCAACTAAAAAGTATATCATGGTTCTTGATACTGAAACAGCTAATGGTATTATGGTAGATGAAAAGCTTGATCTTTCATGCTCTCTTGTGTATGATATCGGCTTTACAGTAGTTGACAAAAAGGGCAACATTTATTGTCAGAAATCTATGGCAATTACTGAAATCTTTTGTGGCATGGCGGATGTAATGAAATCAGCGTACTATGCTGACAAGATCCCAAAATATTGGGAAGATATCAAAGCGGGCAAGCGTGAATTAGTTTCTTTTATGTGGGCAAGAAAAATTGTTCTTGATGTTATGAAAGAGTATAATATTCAGACAGTTTCCGCACATAATGCTCGTTTTGATGTAAATGCTCTGAATAATACTATAAGATATATCACAAAATCTGAAAAAAGATTCTTTTTCCCGTATGGTACAGAAATTTGGGATACTTACAAAGGAGCTGTACATACAATTTGCAAGCAAAAAAGCTATATTCGGTTTTGTGAAAGAAACGGGTACATGACAAAACACAAAACCCCTAGAGTTCGCGCAACTGCTGAAATTTTATTCCGTTATCTGTCAGGTGATAATGATTTTATTGAAGAACATCAGGGTTTAGACGATACCACAATAGAAGCGAGAATTTTAACACAAATTTTAAGACAGCATAGCAAAAAGGAATACATTACGCTTTATGCGTAATGTATTCCCCGATAAAAAATCAAAAGAAAGGAAGAAAATAGATGATTTATAATTTTAATGGAAAAAATCTGACAATTCCCGATGCAGAAATTGAAAAGTTTATGAAATTACTGGATATTTCAAAAGAAGAAGCAATACAGACATGGCTGGACGATAATGACTACACAATTAATGAAACTGTAGAGGAGTTAACCGAAAAAGCAAAGAAAAATATCAAAAGATATGAACAGTCTGATAAAAAGCGGAAGCCCTCAACAAAAGAAAGAAAAGTTGATAATGAAAAAGCTTATTTGCTGAATATTCTGATGGATGCAATTAAAAATGAAAATTCCATCGAATCTGTAAAAAATGAAGCAGAATTTTCTTTCTTTTATGGTGAAAATTCCTATACCGTCAAACTTGTCAAGCATCGCCCTAAAAAAGAATAAATTATCTGACAATAGCAAAATGAACAAAAAGGTGGCGGGAGCCACCTTTATTTTTGTATAAAATTACTACTTGACAGCGGGCTCAGGTTGTGGTATAATGGCGGGCCGCGGTCCTCCGGGCCGCAGCGAAATTTCCATTATACCACAGGCAGCACCTTTTTGTCAAGTAAAAATTAATAAAAAAATATACAAAAAAATATCCCAAAATTAGTGCATTTTGCCAATTGCTTTTTTAAGATTTTTTTGTTATACTCTATACATAAGATAAAGCAAGGGCAACGAAATTGAATAGGGTGGTCGGATGAGCCTAGCGCCGTTTGATTATTTGAAAGACAGACAGCCGCTTGAAAAAATCTTAAAAAACTATTGACAACTTAAAAATCTTATGATATAATAAATACATAAGATAAAGAAAGGAAGTGCTCACGATGATGAGGTTTAGGATTCAAGCGGTACCTGCATCGCTATGACAAAAATATGGACAGGAGGGCTAATGAAGACAGATTGAGAAAAGGTGGTGGAGTTGATCGCCCACCACCGCCCAAATTAAATAAAAAAACTATTGACAGCTACTAAAAATTTTGATATAATAAATACATAAAGAAAAACAACTTCATTATAGAAAGGAATTGATGAATTATGACAAAGAGAGAAATGTTCGCCCACATCGCTTCTGTTAACTCCGCTGATGCTGAAATCGTTGACTTCTGCAATCATCAGATTGAACTGCTTGATACTCGCAAGGTTTCTAAAACTCCTACCAAGACACAGAAGGCTAATGAAGGTCTTATGGAACAGATCGCTCTTGATCTTGCTAAATTTGATAAGCCTGTGACAGTCTCAGAACTGCTTGCAGGCGGTGAAGGACTTGAAGGTCTTTCGAATCAGAAAGTTTCTGCCCTGCTCCGCAAAATGGTTGAATCGGGTCAGGTGGTCAAGACAATGGAAAAGAAAAAGGCTCTGTTCTCTCTCGCCTGATATATAGGGTTTGCGGTCACCCCTTAAAACCGCTATGCGCCTGTAGCTCAGTTGGCAGAGCACTTGACTTTTAATCAAGAAGTCTGGGGTTCAAATCCCCACAGGCGCACTAATTATCAAAAATTTGTTTCCTCCTTTCTTTAAAAAGACTCTAACTACGGTTAGAGTCTTTTTTTTTATTTTTTAATTAAAGTTAGGCTTGACTAACTGCCTGGGCCGCGCTGGTTTGTAGCGCGGCCGAAATTCCATTATATCATGTGGCACACAAATTTGTCAATAGAAAAAATGTACAAAAATTAAAAGAAAAAAATCCCATTTTTTGACTTGCGCTTTTTAAAATCTTTTGATATAATAAATATATCAAAAGGAAAGGAAAGTCAAAGAAGTCAAAAACAAAAAATTTGGGGCAAAGCCTTATAGTACCGAGCCAAAACAGGCGAGCACGTGATGTCGACTTAGTCGTGCAAAGGGAATATAAGATACAGAGCTGGAGTCCATCTCGCCCTTGTAAGCGAAACTCTAACCAAAAAATAAAAAAGTTCTTGACAAAACAAAAGCCTTTTGATATAATAATAAATGTCAAGAGGAGAAGGTTACAGGTGCGCGACAAATGATACAGCCTTAAAAATCCCTCAAAAAAATAAGAAAACCCCTTGACAAATAAAAGAAAAAATGATATAATAATTACATCAAAAGAAAGGAAGTATGTATTATGACAAACATGACTTATGCACAGGCTCTTGAAGTTGCTATTAACACTGTTGCTGATGAAACTGTTGTTGAAAAGCTGACTGCTCTGAAGGAACAGCTTGCAAAGCGGTCTGCCTCTAAAACACCTACCAAAGTTCAGAAGGAAAATGAGATCATCATGGAGCGGATTGTGGATGCTCTAGCGGACATTGGTGAACCTACTACTGTAACTGGTCTGCTCATTCATGGGATTGAAGGCTATGAACTCACCAATCAGAAAGCTTCTTCCCTTCTGCGGAAGCTGATCGAAGCAGGCAGAGTTGTAAAGACAATGGAGAAGAAAAAGGCAATGTTCTGCGTTGCCTAATCTTCCCTCAAGGTAGCGGAAAGCCGTTAGAAGGGTGCAATTCCCTTCCTACCTTTTCAAAATCCATAATCTGTTTCCTCCTTTCTTACAGGCAGTCCTTTGAGGACTGCCTGTTTTGTTCGCGCCGCGGTCCTCCGGGCCGCGGCGAAAATTCCATTATACCATAGCTGTCAGGTTTTTGTCAAGTAAAATTTTGCACAAAAATTTATTAAAAAAAATCCTAAAATTAGTGCATTATTCCGACTTGTTTTTTCAAAAATTTTTTGTTATAATTTATACATAAGATAAAGGAAAGGAAAAAACCGAAAGCCAAGGGCGGTTAAAAAATCCTTAAAAAAAAATAAAAAAGTCCTTGACAGCCACTAAAAAATTTGATATAATAAATATATCAAAAGAACAAAACACATAAGAAAGGAATTGATGAATCATGACAAAGAGAGAAATGTTCGTAGCAATCGCAAACGTAGCTGAAGTTGCCGCTAATGCTGAAATGGTTGATTTTCTGAATCACCAGATTGAACTTCTTGACAACCGTAAGTCTAGCACTTCTAAAACTCCGACTAAAACTCAGAAGGAAAACGCATCAATCAAAGCTACTATTCTTGATGTTCTTTCTGAAGCGGGTCACGCAATGACAATCTCTGAGATGCTTCAGGATGAACGTCTGAGCGCTTACTCAAATCAGAAGATGAGCGCACTGCTCCGTCAGCTTGGTGATGATGGTACAAAGGAAGTCCACAAGTTCAAAGACAAGAAAGTTACTCTCTTTGAGATTGCGGAATCCGATGATGACGCGCAGTTTCTGGATAATGAAGTAACTGTCTGACAATTTCACAAGGTTTGCGGTCATCCTTAACCAAAACCGCTTAATGTATGAAATATACTTTGCCTAACTCTAAAGTTGTCAGTATCCCTGACAAAGATATTGAAAAGCTTCAGAAAATTCTGGATATTTCAGAAGAAGAAGCAATTCATACGTGGCTTGTAGACAATGATTATGAAACAGACGCGGAAGCCGATGAATTGACTGAAAAAGCCAAGAAAAGCGGTATAATGCACACAATTCATGGTGCAAAAGCAGAAAATTCAGTCAAAAAAGAGCGGAAACCGCGTGAAAAGAAAGAAAATCCGCTGAAAAAAGAAATAATTGATACAATTTTTACAGCTTTGAGCGAAAAATATAACGCAAAAGTCACAAATGCAGAGAAATATATTGATTTTTCTGTTGATGGACTGGAATTTACTGTTAATTTGGTCCAGCATCGCCCTAAAAAGTAAATATTTTCCCTAGCACGCTTAATTGTCTGACAATGCGTACCAAGCTAGGCTTACTGTACAGGTTGCCCAAAAAGCAACCTGTTTTTTTTGTATAAAATTATTACTTGACAAAATTTGTGGGAGGTGGTATAATGGCGGGCCGCGCACCTTTGGCGCGCGGCGAAATTTCCATTATATCATGAGTCATGTATTTTTGTCAAGAGGAAAATGAAAAAATAATGTACAAATATTATTCCTGAAATTTAGTTATTATTACCTATTGATTTTTTTAATTTATTTTGTTATAATTTATTTATCAAAAGAAAGGAGCAATAAAAATGTATAAACTTTATTCCAGACTCTCAGATCATGAAACAGTTCTTGAATGTTGGGGCGCGTCCACAAAACATCCTGATTGTGTTTTTCTTTTTTCTAAATTTATTTTATCAGAACTTTTTGAACCTGAAGATCAAACTTTCCCTTGGTTGCTTGAATGTGCTAGTAAAATGAATTTTCCCTACCATGCTTATGAGCTTTCTAAATGGGCATGCGAAAGATATGAAGAAATGCGAAAAATAACCTATTGACATCTGCTTTAAAATACATTATAATAGACTTATCAAAAGAAAGGAGAACAAAAATGAATACACCTATTGAATTTGGCGGATATATCTTAACTAATGATGAAGCGGAAGCTTGTATGGCTCTTTTACGAGATATTTGGGAAAAGAAAAGGCAGGAAAAAATGATTCAAACAGTTAAAACTTCTATTTCTTTTGAGGTTTCTGATGCTATCAGTAAAATTGGATTGGAAGAAACAAAAAGAATTGTTCGTGAAATAAATAGAGAACTTAGAAAATTGAGCTGAGGATTAAATCCTCAGCTTTTTGGCGCGCGCACAACCCACGCGCGCCAAGTTTGCTGTCAATATATAGATTCAACAAAATTTATTACGATTTTTTGGTAAAAACTACCAATTGACTTTTCCCATAATTTTTATTATAATTTAATTACAGAAAAGGAAAACAACAAAAGAAAGAAGGAAAAAAATATGGCAAAGACAGTTTGGATGATTATAGATGAAACCACTAATACAAAAACCGAATTAACCTATTACCATTTCGGTAAAGAACCAAAGTTCCCTACATGGTACATGGAAGATGGGCATAGCTACATTATTGAAATGCTTTGGAATTTTAAACTATTAAAAACCCCAAAATTATTTTTTAGATGCCTGACACATTATTACATTATTAAATAAAAAAAAGGATTAAAAATGATTATAATTAGATGGAATAAAACATACATTATGGAATGGCTATGGTTTAAATTTGTTCCAAAAAACTACTAACTTTATAAAAAAAAAGAAATTGACAAATTTATTTTAATCTGTTATAATCAATCTATCAAAAGAAAGGAAATAAAATTATGTGGGAAGAAAGAGCAAAAGAAGTTGAACAGGTTTATGGTACTTATGTAGATTGGAAAGAAAGATTTTATGAATGTCCTGATTGCGGCGAGCCTGTGTACGAATGTGACTGGAGTGATTCTGCTTTGGAAGCGTTCATTTGCCCCATCTGTGAATTTACAGAAGAAAAATAAGGCGGAAACGCCTTATTTTTTTGTGCAATTTTACCTATTGACAGTTCACATCCAAATATGGTATAATAAAAGGTTAAATTTTTGCGCGGCGCGCGAGCCTCCGGCGAGCGCCGAATTATACCACAAAATCACGCCAATGTCAAATTTTTTTTCAAAAAAAATTACACAAAAAATTTAATATTTTTCCCGAAAATTTGTTTATTATTACCTATTGATTTTCGCGGGCGGGTGTGATATAATAGTTCGGGGGCAGCTTCACGCTTTACCGCTGTAAAGTGTAGAAGTTTAACGTGCTAAAGTCCCGGCGGGAGCACTTTAGTACGGTGAAGTGTAGAAGTTTAACGCGGTGAAGTTTTACACTTTAACGCAACGAAGTGAGCTTTCGGTCGTAATGACGGACGCACACAAGCCCTATATGGCATCTAGCTCCAGACCGAGAGCATATGGGACCTGAGTCCATATCGACACAACCGAACGCCCGCCATATGATCGCTTTATAAAGATCGAGAGATGATTTCTTTATTTGACTTTTTTATTTTTTTATGATATAATATTAAAAAAACCTTCATTTAAACAACGATATACTTGATTTTTTAGAAATATTATGATATAATAAAAGGGGATATATATAATATATATAGAAATTTTACGTAATGACGGACAAAAAGATACGATATATCAGATATATGTATATAAAGGTTTGGTCCCGTGCCACCACACATCCACAATTTCTACAATTTCCACAATTTCCACAATTTTTCTAAAAAATCTTCTATATTTTTTTATAATCTTCTAACCTTTAATCTTTTTTAATTTTATTCAAAAATGCTTTAAGCAACTCCAACTAACTTAGCAGTTTTCTTTACGAATATATATATTCTTATATTATTTAAGAAAAGTGCAACTTTTAGTTGGAGTTGCTTATAGTAATTTTATTCATATCTTGATTTCCTTCATGTAAAACATTTAATATACTATTTTTTCCT
>Ga0326512_10001425_pt1 | contig 18511 bp, 11 predicted proteins | sample 1_2617_0518_D_FD_203652 | JGI IMG/M metagenome (GOLD analysis project Ga0326512, IMG submission 203652) | Bovine rumen microbial communities from UC Davis, California, United States - 1_2617_0518 | ecosystem: Host-associated > Mammals > Digestive system > Stomach > Rumen | place: USA... | reverse complement strand
GCCGAGAGCGTAGTTTTCTACGATCTTCGTGGAGTCGATGCTGAAGCGTGCCGTACTCGGATCGATGGTGATACCTTCGTAGTGGGTACCGACGCCGAGTTCCACGCCCTTTTCGCCGAGGTTTCCACCGATAAGGCGGAAGTTCGAGGGGCCTTCAACGGTATCGACTTCGGCAAGTGCGTTCGCGTTGAAGTCGCAGGAAAGCGCATCTTTCTTGACCACCTGCCAGATGTCGAAGTTCTTCACGGTGGCGACTACGTTGCCCGTGAGGAAGATGCTCGATTCGGTGTGCAGGTCCATGGACGTGCGCATCATGAAGTTGGAAGAGGAAACGTGGCGTTCCACGTAGAAGATGTGGAACGGGTATTCCTGGCCTTCAACGAGGCCGAGGGTATCGAGGTCCACAGAACCGAACACCTGCTGGTGCTGGCCGCCGAGGTCGACCACGAGGCGGTTGTTGATGAACACCCACACGTCGTCGTCGCCGAAGAATTCAAAGTACTGGCCCTTCACGTATTCGAACTTCGCCTGGACCTTCATGGTGAAGCCAAAGTTGTGCCTCTTGCCATGTCCGGTTTCTTGGTCGAACATGGGGTTCTTCACGGTATTCGCCGCGTCAAGGTATTCAAAGTCATCAAGCAGGAAGAAACCGCCTTCGGGGCTCTGGTCGTCTTTCTGCCCGAGCCAGAAACCATCGTCGGTCATGTCGAGCTGAACGTCTCGACAAGTTGCGTTGGTGTATTCCTTGCCGGCGGCATCCTTACCGATGGTCACGGGCAGGAACCAGAAGTCGAGATAATCCGTCAGCCGGCAGTTTTCGGGGAAGCCCGTACTTTTGCGCGTCGGGACATTGCCCTGACCGAGCGTCGGTTCCACCATGCCAGCCATATAACCCATGCGGTTCTTGTCCTGGGTATTGCTACCGCCGCAGCCGCCGCTACCGAAATCGTTGCTGATCATGTAGGCCATGAGGAGGTCGGGATGAGCACCGCCAAGCTCCGGATTCTGGTCCTTGGCGCCGTTTCCGTAGGTCGTTTCCGTGGTGGTCGTGGAGTCCCTGTTGGTTCTTGTCCTTGTGGAGACTCCGCCATCGCCCTTGCTACCATGAAGCCAGTCGAACATCATCACGGACAAGGTCTTCACCGGGCATTCGCCTAAGCGCTGCGGGTAGGTGGAGTAGACCTCCGGGGCCAACGTATCCGGGTTGGCGATAATCCAGATGGTGTCGGTCTTGGCCGCCATCGTATCCAGTGTGATTTCTTCGCCTACCGGGAGTGCACCCGTCGCGACCTTCTCGATACCGTGGGTACCCACGTAGAGGTTACCGATGGTCTGCTTGAAGCGGACCTTGAAACCGCTTGCGGGTGCCGTCGTCTTGGCCTGGAACCAACCGCAGTAGTTTTTGACTGCGGTCATGACCGTTTCTTCGCCACCCTGGATGAGGATCGCGTTCGTGTTTGTCCATGTAGGCATAAAACGGATAACCGTATTCCCGGTTCCGTTCATATCGGGCGTTGTACCGCCTCTTCCGCCTCTTCCACCGGCTCCGCCGCGGCCGCCGATTTGTGCTTCTGCTGACAAAGCGAGGACTAGGCACAATACTAGTCCCCTTAAAAGGAATCTATACCACATTCCCACCGCTCCTTTAATTACCCCGACCCTTGTCGGGAGCGTCACATAGTAAATATCGCTTTTTATTTGGCCCAAGTCAACTATTTTTTATTTATCTTTTATATGGAATGTATACAGAAGTTTACAAAGTGGCGAAATTGTGTAAGAATAAGCAATTGTAGAAAGAAACAATTGCGTAAATTTTATTAAACTACAAAAAAGCGTGTAAAAATTAACGTTAAAATTACAGCCCGAGGTCCGATTTGCTGATCCTTCCGTGGCGTACGCCCCAGAGGAAGTCCCTAGTCTGGTTGCTGATGCTCTTGCCGTTGACGGTGACCTTCAGTTCCAGGCGCGCGATGTAGACTCCCGTGCCGGCAATTCGGCCGTTCGTGGCGCGCATGCTCCAGGCGAGGAAGAAGCGGCCTTCGCTATCGAGGCAGTTTTCTGCACCGTCCTGCTTGAAGATGGAATCGGTACAGGAAATCGAGCCGGAATGCATGTTCACGAAGTGCCCGAGGCTGGTGTAGTAATGCGACTCGTACTTCATTTCCGTATGGGCGGCGACGGTTTGCGCGATCATCTGGATGTCTTCCTCGGTACCGCTTGCGTAGTAGTGGAGGTTATCGAGGGTCAAGAGGCCGTTTTCGTAGGCTTCCACGATGATGTCGCTCAGGCCGAAACGTTCCTGGGCGTCGTCGATGGATATCTTGCCGCTGCTGACCATGGTGAGGATGTCCTCGATGGTGTACGGCTCGGACGATTCGCCGTTTTCGGCTGCGTTCTTGTCGACGTAGCTGGAGGTGGACTGGATGGCCTTCACGATTTCGGCGATTTCGTTCTTGACGAGTTCGCCCATGTCGAGGTCACCCAGGTAATGGCCCTGCGTGCCGTAGATGGCCGCCACCTGCTTGGCCGTAAGTCCGCCGCCGTTGGGGACGAGCTTGGGGATGGTGGCGGTATCGCTACGCATGATGACGCGGGCGCTGTCGAATGTCGGGGCGTTCCTGTCGAGGTCCACGACGGTCGGGCTCGTAATACGCACGCTCTGTTCACCGGTAATGCGTACCCAGGGGTTCAACTCGTGCGGCGGGACTTCTTCGAGGTCGAGCGCGAGGCCGCCTATGGAGGGCGGTGCGAACCTCACGGAGTCGCCGACGGCGGGAACCACGTCGGTAATCTTGCTCTTGACGAACACGAGGGTCCACTGGTTCGCCGGGGTCGTCTTGATGTGCGCCGGAGCGATCAGGTTCGAGCTTTGGCCTTCGCCTCCCCTGCTGCGGAACATGAACAGGTTGGCGTTCTTGCCGTCGTCGATGATGCCTTCGCTGAACGTGAGCTTGAGTTCGCTGTTGCCTTCGGATGATATCTGGATTTCGGCAGAGGTGATGACGGGGCCGACCTTGTCCATCAGCGGGCCGTCAACGGGGAATATGGCCTCCTTGCCGGTCTCTTCGTCGATGTAGGTGTAATAGATGTCCAGCTTGCCGGTATAGGGCTTCGAGGAGCCTCCGGTGAAGATGGCCGGGCTGAAGCTGTTGCCGGCAGAGGTGATGGTCGCGACGGAATCGCCGTCCTTGTAGGTAATCTTGTGCTGGCTGCTCGACGCCTTATGGTAGGCGCTGTCGGTCGTACCGAAGGTGAAGTGGATGGAGTCGAGCACGTTCGAGCCGCCCAGGGCCTTCTTGAAATGGATCCACACGCTATCGGCGCGTCCGTCACCGTTGCGGTCGTACATGTAGGCGCTTTCGATTTGCGGTACGGGCGGTTCCTTCAGGTTGATCTTGGTCCAGGCGACGCTTTCGTTCTTGGCGGCTGTCTTGACGGTCATGGTCGCGTTCACGACTTCGCCCAAGCCCTTGATGTAGAAGGTAGCGCGGCCGGAATCCAGGACGACTTCCTTGATGACGTTGCCGACGGAATCGCAAGCGACGAGCAGGGTGTCGGACATGGAAATGGTGGCCTTGATGCCGCTGTACATGATGGCCCAGTCTTCGGCGTACATGATGTTCACCTGGTAGAGCCTGCCTGCCCACATCTTTTCGTTCAGGTTCAGGTTGACCGGCAGCGTATCGCTAGAGACGTCGCGGCTGGAATCCGTACCGAAGGGCGCCCAGTACTGGCTGAAGCAGAGGGAGTCGCCTTCTTCGGATTCGATGTCCAAGATGCAGTAGCTCGAGTCGGTGATGCTTGCGTAGGCGATGTTCGGCAGTTCGTACGGGTCGACGGTGAAGTAGACGTCCTTGTAGTCGGCGGGGTTCGTCTTGAGCGAGACGCGCACGAAGTAGGTTCCCGGCGGCAGAGCCTGTGCCTTGCTGATGGCCTTAGGGTCGATGGTGAGCAACGTGTAGTCGTTGCCGATGGTGATGCCGCTGTAGTAGAGGGAGTCGAGGACGTTGAGCGGGATGCCCTTGGAATCGAGGCTACGCCCGAACAACACGAAGTTCGACGGTCCGAGTTCGGTGGATTCCTTTTCGGGTTCCGAAGAGAAGTCGCAGGCGAGCACGCGTTCGCGGATCTTTTGCCAGACTTCCTTCTTGATGAGGTCCGGATCGTCCGAGATATCGGTGAGGAACATGCTCGATTCCACATGCAGGTCGATGGAGGTACGCATCATGAAGTTCGAGGCTTCGCGCTTGCGTTCTGCGTAGAAGATGTGGAAGTTGTAGGTGGAATCTTCGATAAGGCCGAGCTTGTCCAGGTCGACGGATTTCTTGACTTTCTTGTGCTGGCCGCCGATGTCGACCACGAGCTTGTTGTCGATGAACACCCACACGTCGTCGTCGCCGTTGAATTCGAAGTACTGCCCCTTCACGTACTGGAAGGTGGCCTGGATTTTCATGGCGAAGCTGTAGTTGTGGTATTCGCGCTTGCCGTTCACTTCGAGGCCCACGATGGAGTCGTAGTGGACGTTTTCGACGGTCTGGGCGCTGTCCAGGTAGCGGAAGTCGTCGAGCAGGAAGAGGCCGCCTTCGGGGCTTTCGTCGTCGACTTGGGCGTACCAGAAGCCGTCATCGGTCAAGGAAAGGCTGATTTCGCGGCAGGTGACGTTCGTGTATTCGTTGCCGGCGTCGTCGGTCGCGATGACTTGCGGCAGGAACCATTCGTTCAAGTGGGTCGAATTCTTACAACCGCTGGGGAAGTCGGAGGCCATTACGGGGACTCCGTTTGCACCGAGTTCCTTTTCGACCATGCCGGTCATGGGGTTGCCTTCGCAGCCGCCCTGGCCGAAGTCCAGGTTGGTGCCTTCGCCGAACATGGGGACGCCGCGCGCATCGAAACCGTTGCGGCCTGCGCCCTTCTTGCGGTCATAGAGGCCGTCTTCGCTGCCATCGGAGCTCACGGAACCGTCATACCAGTCGAACATCATGACGGGGAGGTTCTTGATGGGGCAATCGCCGAGGACTTCCGGGTATTTCGTGGAGATGTCCGGGGCGCCAAACTGGTAGGCGTATACCCAGACGGTGTCCGATTCCTTCAGCACGGAGTCGAGATCGATTTCGTTTTCGATGGAGATGGAATCCTTGGTGACGCCCTCGTTGCCGACGAACGTTCCGCCGATGGTCTGTTTGAAGAATACGGTGAACTTGTCGTCTTTGGGCGGGGTGACCTTGGCTTCGAACCATCCGCAGTAATTGGGGACGGCCGTCATGAAGTTTTCGTCGAGGCCGTTCACGTACATGATGGCGTTCGTGCTGGTCCAGGTCGGGAAAAAGCGGATGACCTTCTTTTCGGAGACGGGCTGCGTATCGGGCTTTGTCTTGGAAAGGGTCAGGGTGCTGTCGTCGTTGATGATAATCCAGATTTCGGCAATGGGCTGGTCATCGACGCCGTTCTTGTAGTCGGGGAAAAGTTCGGAGAGGTAGGGTTCGTGGCCTTCGTTCAAGTTCTTGCGGCAGGTGTTGCCGTTGCAGCTTAAGCCAAAGCGCAGTTGGCGCACGTCTTCACGGCCTTGCCTGTCGGAACCTTCGAGGCGTTCCTGCGTGAAGTAGATGGTGAAATAACCGTCCTCTTCCTTGGTGAGGGACTGGTACTTGAAATTGGACTCGTTGTCAGCGTAATAGAGGGAATTACCGTCGTAAAAGACGTGTGCGACCGCCACATAGTCGGCGGCATTCGAGAAAACAACAAACGGAGCCAAGCACAATGCCAAGCTCCGGAGTAGGCTGGTAAACCTCATCCGAATCTCCAATTCCCTAACGTAACCTCTTATCCTAGATGGACTTAAAGATAATTTTTTTACAATGTAAAGCGAGGTTTTTCTTTCTGGAGAGTGTAAAACTTTATTAATAAAGGTTAAATCTTTACAATAACCGCGAATTTACGTTAAAACAAAAACCTAATTTTAGGGGCGGATATTTAAAAAAATAGGAGTTATTCTATGAATCGAGTCTATTTGGTCGCTTCTGCCAACATGGAAGCAAAAGTCAAGGAAGTCATGGATGCCGTGGCCGACGCCGGTCTGATTGCCGCCGCCTACAAGCCCTGCGTGAACGGCGCCGAAGCCGTGAAGGAACTCAAGGCCCACAATTCCGCCGTGCTTATGGAAAAGATCGCGGCTGACTTCCTCAAGCAGGACTTTGATTCCGTGGACGCCGTCGTGGTCGAAGGCGCTACGGGTATGAGCGACGTGATGGCCCAAAAGTTCAACGATACGCTTGCGACCGCCCTCGATGCTAAGATTTATTCCGATGGCGAAGACGCCGACCTGTTCTGCCCCTGCCGTTTGCTCGCTTGCCCCAAGTGCCTTGCGAAAGACCTCGCTGCCGAGCCCGCCGAACGCAAGACGAGCCAGGCCATGTTCCGCGCCGGGCTCTTGCTCAAGGCTTCCAAGGCGAAGAAGAGGATCGTGCTCCCCGAAGGTTCTGAACCGCGTACCGTGCAGGCTGCGAAGCTCGTGATTGACCGCGGCATCGCCGTGCCGGTGCTCATCGGCAAGAAGGATGAAATTGCCGCTGTCGCGAAGGAACAGGGCGTTGCCCTTCCGGCCGATATCGAAATCATCGAACCCACCGCCGAACTCGCCGAAAAGTACGTGCCGACGCTCGTGGAACTCCGCAAGTCGAAGGGCATGACCGAAGACCAGGCCCGCGCCGCCCTTGCCGACAATGTGATGCTCGGCACCATGATGCTCAAGATGGGTGAAGTCGACGGCCTCGTCTCTGGCGCCATCCATTCCACCGCCGATACGCTCCGCCCTGCCCTGCAGGTGATCAAGTGCGCTCCGGGTGTGAAGTCCGTGAGCTCCGTGTTCTTCATGTGCATGCCCGGCAAGACCTACATCTACGGCGACTGCGCTATCAACCTGAACCCGACCGCCGAAGAGCTTGCCGGTATCGCCATGCAGTGCGACGACACCGCGAAGGCCTTTGGCCTCCCCAGCCGCGTCGCGATGCTCAGCTACAGCACGATGAACAGCGGTAAGGGTCCGGATGCCGACCTCGTCCGCGAAGCCACCAAGATTGTGAAGGAAGCCCGCCCCGAGATGCTCGTGGACGGTCCGCTCCAGTACGACGCGGCGACCGTGCCGAGCGTGGGTTCCCTCAAGGCCCCGGGCAGCACCGTCGCCGGCAAGGCGACCGTGTTCGTGTTCCCGAGCCTCTCTGCCGGTAACATCGGCTACAAGGCCGTGCAGCGCAGCGCGAGCGGCACCATCGCCATCGGCCCCATGCTCCAGGGCTTGGCCAAGCCGGTGAACGACCTGAGTCGCGGTGCGCTCGTTGAAGACATCGTCTATACGATTGCTTTGACCGCCGTGCAGGCCGGTTAAGGGATGCTTGCGTTAAAAACGTGCAAAAATCCTTGACCTAAATCAACAAAAAAAGCATAGGCCGCTAATTTGTCTGTCCTCTCCCGTACGGGAGAGGATTTTTATGTTAATTTGTTGGAGGTTGGGGAGGAAGGATGAGCAAAATATGGATAATCATATTTTCCCTCGCGTTTGTGGGGGTGGCTTTTGCGCATGGCAAGGCCTCTAAGCGTCAGCCCTTGCCCGATAGCACCAAGATTTACGAACACCTTATTGATATGGAAGACGAGGATGCCCATTATGGCCGTAACATTTTGGGCATTGTCGGCGGGACTACGCTTGTAGGGCTAGGGACGGCCTGCCTGTTCGGCGGGATATATTTTTTGAGGCGCCATGACAAAGAGAACAATAGGTGGGATGAATTTGTCGACGAGTCGACAGGCTTTGTCGCCCTGATTTTTTCAATACCGCTCTACATGGCGGGAATTCCTATCTTGGCTTACAATGTATACACGTACAGCTTGCGCAAGGAGCATGCGAAAAAGCGAGACGTGTACAAGCGCGACCTCAAGTACTACAACATGCGACACCACCGCGAAAAAGGGGAATCCGTGCAGATGTCGCTGATCCCCTCGGTGGACGTTATCCACGGCGGTGGCGGGCTAAACTTGTTGATGGCGTTTTGATACAAAAATCCCGGGGCTGTTCGCCTCGGGATAATGCGGTCTTAGAATGACTGTGATCAATCAATCCATGACGCAGCGGACAGCAAATGCAAGTCCCAAATCATTGCCTTGAAATTTTACAGCGTCTGAATCAAAACCTAAATAGGTTGATCTGAAATAGGGATTTTCTTCTGCGTCGTCTGAATAATTCCAATTGCGGCGTGTGGATGTCCAATAACTGGCCGCGCCAGAACCGGGAGTACCAAGAAATCCAAAGCCGTAGGCGTAAAATCCCGCGCTATAGGCGTTAAACCCGTATTCGTCCGTGCCTGTATCGTCTGCCGTTCTCAATACTTTTGTCGCTATGACTTCTCCACCGACCGTTGCAAATAGTTGTTCCCATTCGCCTCTCGAAGGTAGGTGCCATCCTTCGGGGCAGACGCCACGTGAAGATTCTTTTAGATTGCCGGCTGGATTTTCCACCATGCCGCTGCCGCCACAACCCAGGCCACCGTCGCCGAAAAGCCCGGCCGAATCGACTGCTGCCGCGAAGGTGTAGAGCCTGCCGTAAGCGTCGCAGTTTTCTTGCTTGTCTTCGTGGCACATGGAATGCGTTATTTCTGTTTGGTAGTCGTAGTTCAGGTTTTCGGCCATCCAGACTTGCTCGCCGATTTGGACAGTCTTGTAAGTGCGTCCATCCCTTTCGTCTGTCAGTGTTCCGTATTCGCCTTTGTATTTGCTTGTTCCCTTGTGAGCGGATTTCCAAAGTGTTCCATCGCAGACGAATTTTGATCCCACATGCGGACTCAGCGAATTTACGTTTACGGCGGTGTCGCCCTTGTTGGTGTCGCTGCATTTCCCTAGGCCATAGTTGTCGGCCCAGAACATGTTGATATACTTTTCGAAGTTGGGCAGGGAACTGGAAATGCCCCATCCGAGAATGTTTTCCCTGATTCCGGTAATACTCTGGATGTGAAAGAATTCAATGTTCTCTTCATCATCGATTTCATTGTTCTGTTCCATTTTAAAGGCCCATTCCGCAATGGCGTTTCTTGTTACGGAATCGCTCCAGGAGCCGTTTTCGGTCAGTTCTAGGGCTAGCTTACCGATGCGTTCCGTGAAGCCGGCAACATCCTCGTCGCCTTGGAGCAAGATGCTTATGGCCAAAAGTTTTGCGTTCCCGTCGCCGGATTGGAAGATGTCCAGGTCTTCGAAAGCACCGTCAGATTCGTTCATGGCCATGGCGGAAATGATTTCCCTTTCCGCTTGGGCCTTGGCGTCCATGACGGTTTTTCCGTTGGAGACGAGGTACATGACGCGTTCGTATTCCAGGTGGGTGAGCAAATTGACGTTGACTTTTTCTCGATGGCTGATATCGGTAATGGCCCTCAGTGTCAGGGGACTTGAAGATTTCTTGCCGGTAATCTCGTTACGGTAGTAGCCATTTACCTCTATCATGACATATTTGGAGTAAGGCGCGTCGCCTTCGAGGATAAAATCGCCTTTATCGCTTTTTATGGTCGATTTGAACAGCTTTCCCGTTTGAAGTATTGTTTTTTCGTCCAACTCCATGATGTATACCGTGGAGCCGGTGATAAAGGGGCCTTTCTGGGAGACGCCCTGAATCTTCCTTTCTTCAAGGGACGTGTTAGTTCCAGTTTCGGAACAACCTATAAACATCAAGGCGGTCAAGAACAAGATAAAGAAGAGCTTCATATCGGTATTCTCCTTAAATTCCTAGTTTTAGAAAATCAGTCCATGACGCAGCGGATGGGCATTGCCTCATTGATGCCGGTGCCTTGGAACCATGGAGCACTTATACTAAGGGGTTCTACATTATCGTACATATCAAGTATCACGTATACTAGGCCCTCCCCGAACGAGAGGTAGAGGCTTTCGTCGTATTGCGTTGAAGTCCAAAACTCGGCGGAGCAGTAATCACCCTCTATGCCACTAAAGTTGCTGAAGTAAGATCCCGCTTTAATGATGTTGAAACCATAGTCGTCCGTACCGATACCATCGGCCGTTCTCAATACTTTTGCCGCTATGGTGTCTCCGCCGACAGCTGAAAACAGCTGTTCCCATTCATTCATGGAAGGTAAGTGCCATCCTTCGGGGCAGACTCCCCGTGTAGAAGCCTTCACGGTGCAAGGGGTGTTTGTGTTGCCGCAACCAATGCCCCCGTCGCCGAATAGCCCTGCCGAATCTACGGCTGCCGCGAAGGTATAGAGCCTGCCGTACTTGGCGCAGTTTTTTTCGTCGTTTTCGTAACAGATGGACTGCGTTATTTCTGTATGGTAGTTGTAGTTCAAGTTTTCGGCCATCCATACTTGGTCGCCGATTTCGACAGTCTTGTAGGTTTGACCATCCCTTTCGTCCGTCATGGTCCCGAAGATTCCCTTGTAGTTGTTGACTTTTTTATCGACGGAAACCCACTTGCCGTTATTGCAGACGAAGAGCTCCCCATGCCGCTTGCTCAAGATGTTCGTGTTCTGGGCGGTATCGCCCTTGTTGGCTTCACTGCACTTGCCGAGCCCGTAGTTGTCGGCCCAGAACAGGTTGGCATACTTTTCGAAGTCGGGCAAGGAATCGGTGATGCCCCATTTAAGGATATTCTGCCTAATGATGCCATACATGTTGCGCTGTTCCCTTTCGCAGGCCCAGTCTGCAATGGTGGCCCTTGTCAGCGAATCGTTCCAAGACCCTTCCTGGGCGAACTCGATGGCGAACTTCGCTATGCGTTCCGTGAATTCGGCCACGTTCTCGTCGCCTTGAAGCAAGATGCTTATGGCCAAGAGTTTTGCGTTCTCGTCGCCGGACTTGAAAATGTCCAAGTCTTCGAATGCGTCTTCGGATTCACTCATGCCCATGGTTTCAAGGATTTCCCTTTCTGCCTGGGCCTTGGATTCCAAGGCGGATTTCCCGTTGGAAACGAGGTGCTTGACGCGCTCGTATTCCAGGTGGGTGAGCAGGTTGACGTTGGCCTTTTCTCGATCGCTGAGGTCGACGATGGCGTTCAGGGTCAAGGGACTCGAGGACTTTTTCCCGGAGATTTCATTGCGGTAGTAGCCGTTCACTTCGAGCAAGGCGTACTGGGAAACAAGCGCATTGCCCGAGACGACAAAGTCTCCCTTGTCGCTCTTGATGTACGACTTGAATATCTTACCCGTCTGGAGCATCGAGTTCCCTTCCAGTTCCAGGACATTTACCGTGGAGCCGGTAATGAACGGTCCCTTCTGGGAGACGCCTTCGACTTTCCATTGCTCGAGGGCCACGATGCCCTTGTCTATGCTGGTCCCGCCCGCTACGTCGTCGGACGAGGAACACCCTACGAATAGCAGGGCTGTTAAAAACAGGATAAGAGAAGCAATCATATTAGTTTCCTCCCCGAACTCTCTCGGTTAATGGGAAAAGCTGTAGGTTCAGGCGGTAGACCTGTTCCGTATCGCCGTCGTTTGCGACGATGTCTGCAATCTGTTGACGGAATTCATCCAATGCTTTTACGATTTTGTCGTATCCTTGACGGGTGATTCCCATGGTGATGCCTGACATGTCCCTTTCGGAAAGAGGGAGGCTGATGGCATCCAGTGCGAACATGCCCATTTGGCGTTGCAAGTTCCTGGCGGCGACAGGAAGTGCGTCCGTGGTGTTGATGGAGATGGCCTTGTCGGTTTGGTGATACGATCCATCGTAATCCTTTTCCAGCAATCCTAATTTTTGCAAAAAGGCCAAGGTGTCGGTAACATCGTTGGTGGAGATGGTCGGCTTGCAGGCTTTGGCCATTTCGAAGGGCTTTGCGCCGGGCATTGCCGGGGCCAGTTCTCGGAGAACGGAATTCTTCCAGGATTTGTAGTATTCGAACTCGTTGGTCCCGAGAATCCTGACCTTGTGTTCCTTCGCCATGGCGCACATTTCTTCAAAGGCGTTCTTTTTGGCTTCGTCGGTCTTTGAGGTGCCATAGGCGACCATTACCTGGAAATAGGCGTTGTCAAAACCGGAGAGTCCCATAGCCGAGGCGACGGTTTTGGCGCCTGTACGGCTTAGGTTCTTTTTCCCTTCGCACACGTACTTAAGAAAGACTGCTGAAGAGAATCCGGCCGATTTGGCAAAATCGCGCCACGTAAAAGCCGACGTGCGCTTTTTTTCGTCGAAAAAGTCCTGGATGACCTTCCGGTAGTCTGTGTATTCGGTGATAGGCTTCATATTAGTAAAAATACCTAATCGAAAGTGCCCATGCAACTATTTTAGAATACAAAATCATACTTTTTTATTAAAAAACGCAAAATATTAGTTTGTATGTAACCAATATTGACATCTTGGGATACAAACACGTATTCTGGGGATACAAAAAAAGGCTTGGAATCCCAGGCCTACTTCTTATCCAACTTGCTGTTGATTTTCTTCTGGAGTTCCTTGAGCTTCCAGCGACCGCGCTTGTCTTCAAGGAAATAGTTTGTACGTATTCCGCGCGAGAGTCCGCGTTCAATCAAGTTGAGCGCGTCGGCATAGCGCTTCTGGTCAAAGCGCAGTTCTGCCAAGAAGAAGTAGTTGTACAAGTCCTTCGGGTCTTGCTGTAGCGCCATGGCCAGGTACTTGTCGGCGAGCGCCTTGTCGGGCCACGAAAGGATAATCGGGATATAGGGGAGCAACTGGTGTGCGCGCCCGAGAATCTGGTAGTCGTTGGAGACTGTCGCCACGTCGCGAACCTTGGCGGCAACGCCTTCCTTTACGGCGGCGAGCGGGTTCTTTTCGGCGCCCCACATGGAAAGCGTGGAGGCGTAGATGTGCGCGATTTCCTTGTTCTTCGGGAATTTCTTGTAGGCGGCTTCGGAGATGTTCTTGAGCGAGTCGAGGTGGACGCTTCTCTTGTTCTTGTTGAAGGGGACGAAGCGGAACGCGAAGTAGTAGCTTTTGACGTAACCTTCGGTCGCTCTTTCGCGCACGGAGGAATCGCGCATGGCCTTGCGGTAGGCGTCTTTCATCAAGGCCGCGTTGTGGGCGTCGGCCTTTTCTCCATCGGCACGGTCGGCTCTTGCCGTGTAGCAAGAGTCGGCGAATGCCAAGTCGCTATTCGCCATGGAGGCCATGGCGCACAGCAACAGCGCGCAAAGCGATTTTTTCAGGTGGCCCAAGCTAGACCTTCCCCTTCCCCTTGCCGGCGAAATAGTCCTGCTGGCGGGTCGCACCGAGCACGGCGTGCCAGAGCGTTCCATTGGGGTTGATCTTCTTCCTTTCGTTCACGGCGTATTCGATAGGCACGTGGGTGAATTCCCCGTTCATGCTACCGACGACCATGTCGGTCTTGCCTGCCATGCCGGCGTGTACGGCGCTTTCGGCGAGCTGGAAGCAGAAGATGGCGTCGGTTCCCTTGGCAGGGATGCTACGAACCATGTAGCTCGGGTCGAAGTACTTGATGTTGATTTCCTTGCCGACCTTGTCGAAGTGTTCCTTGATCTTTTCGGTGAGGAATTCGCCGATGTCGTTCTTCAAGATGTTGCCGCTCGCGTCACGGCGTTCCTTTTGGTCCTTGAACAGGTCCTGTCCGGCACCTTCGGCTACGGCGATGACGGCGTGCGTCTTGCCGCTGGCGTAACGGCTTTCGAGGGCCTTGAACAGCCCTTCCAGCGTGAAGGGAACTTCGGGAACGAGGCAGAAGTTCACGACGGTGGTGGCGAGCGCCGCATAGGCGGCAATAAAGCCGGAATCGCGGCCCATGAGCTTCACGAGGCCGAGTCCGTTGAAGGCGCCGTTTGCTTCGTTATGGGCGCTGGTGATCACGTCGGTGGCGCTCAGCACGGCCGTTTCGAAACCGAAGGTCTTGTCGATGAGGTTCAAGTCGTTGTCGATGGTCTTCGGGATGCCGATAATCGAGATGGGCTGGCGGCGCTTCTTGACTTCTTCGGCAATCGCGTGGGCGCCGCGGAGCGTGCCGTCACCGCCGATGCAGAACAGCACGTTGATGTTGAGGCGCATCAAGGTGTCGACCATGACAGAGGCTTCCTGCGTTCCGCGGGAGCTGCCGAGGATGGTACCGCCGTCTTCCTGGATAGAGTCGACGACGTCCGGATTGAGCGTGATGGGCGGGTAACCGTACTGCGGGTTGAGACCGCGGTAACCATAGGGAATGCCAAAGATGTTGCGGACGCCGTAGTCGAACCACAGCACCTGTACAAGGCCCTTGATCACGTTGTTGAGGCCGGGGCAAAGGCCGCCGCAGGTCACAATGCCTGCGCGAGTCCAAGCGGGGTCATGGAAGATGGTTTCGCGCGGGCCGGCGGCCTCGAGCGAAGGGACCGCGATGCCCTTGTTGTAGAAATCCTGTATCCTGCGAACGTCGGTCGTAAGGCCGATGCGGTCTTCTTCCGATACGAACTGGATTCCCTTCATCGGGGACTTGAGTGTGCCTTTTCCGACGGTTTCGATGGAGAGGTCGAACTCCTCTGGGTTGCGAAGGATGTCTTCTTGCGTCATGGTAAAAAATCCTGATTAAATGGGGCGGTTTTTTTCCGTCAACTGCTCCATAAAATACATAAAACGCGACTAGATGGACAGGGGCGGGAAGTGGATTTTGGTACGTAGACCGGGGTTTGCGTTCTCGATTTCGATTTTCATGTTCGAAAGCGTGCAGAGTTTCTTCACCATGGAAAGTCCGATGCCTGTCCCCTGCGTGGTTCGGGTCATTTCGTTTTCCACGCGGTAGAATTCCTGGAACACCTTTTTCATTTCGGACTGCGGAATGCCCGGCCCGTAGTCGCGTACGGCCAGGTACACGTGGTCGACGGCCATGCGCAATTCGATGACGATCATTTTGTAGTCCGCCTTGACGGAGAACTTGAGCGAGTTGTCCACGAGGTTCGTTAAAATCTGCATCACGGCATCGCGGTCCATCATGAGCTGTACGCTGTCGACTTCGGTATCGCACGATACGGTCAGTTCGAAACCGTGGTCTTCGATGTTCTTCGAATACATGGTGACGAAGTCGTCGAGTACGGCCTTCGGGCGGCCCTTCTTGATGTTGGCGACCCAGCGGTTGCCGTCGAGCTTGGAGAGGTTCAGTACGTTCTGGATAAGGCGCGTGAGGCGGTCCGATTCGCGGGCGATCTGGCTGTATTTCTGCAGGCGCTTCTCTTCGCTCATCTTGCTGTCGTACTGCTGCAGGAGTTCCGCGCTTACCTTGATGGCGGTTAGCGGCGTCTTGAGTTCATGACTCACCGCCGAGATGAAGTCCTGGCGCTTTTTGGCGAGCGAGACTTCGCTCTGCGTAAGGCGGTAGACGGCGATAAGGCCCGCGGCCAGCACGAACAAGACGACAAAACCGAGGAATAGCAAGAGGGCGCTGCTGTTGAAGTTCTCGCTCTTTTTCATGTACATGTTGAGCGAGATGCTGTTGAGCGGCGGGAGCAGCGGTACCGAAAGGATTTTCGTCGTCGCGTTGGCGGCGCCGAACCGCAGGAGGTCCGTGTCACCGCTTGAAAAACCGAGGACGAGGTCTTTTTCCAGCGGGTAGAACTGCGTTTCGTTCTTGACGAGGCTGCTCAAGTAAGTGCGCAGGTCGACGACGAAGCCCTGTACGAACAGTTCGCTGCCGCGGCGCACGTTACGCCGGAAGACGATGTAGTTCTTGTTGAATACGGCCCCGAAGGGTTCGATTTCCACTTCCTGGGGGCGCGTGATTTCGAAGGGGATTTCAAGAGTGTCAGTGCTGTCGAGCTTGGCCGATTCCGCATCGAAGGCGAATGTCTCCTTTTCGGAAGTTTGTTCGAAACGGTTCGCGCGTTCGGTCGTATTCCTTTTCCTCTTGTTCTTGCCGTGGAGTTTCGGGTCGCGCTTGTACACGGCGTCAATGACGCTTTCCACGGAATCGCGCGGCTGCGCCGTCGCCTCGATGCCTTCGTTCTTGACGCCGAGGTCGTTCAAGATGTTGTTGATGCGGAAACGGACTTCTTCGCGCTTCGTCCTTTCGGCAGGGGAAATCTGTTCGAGGAGGATTTCGCCGAACCGCCCTTCGGGCAAGAACGGCGTGCGCAAAGAGTTGTCCGGGGCGAGCTGGAAGTGCCCGATAAGGCCTTCATACTGGCTCGTGATGGGGTAATCCACCAGTTCCGACAGCGTGTTTTCTTCGCCGCCGATTACCTGGATGGTGCGGATGAATCCGTATTCGGAATACGAACGCTTGTCTTCGATAGCGAGGTCTTTAGCGATTTGCTGGTTCAGCGTGTTCGCGACAAACATCGCATGACCTTGGTACAGGGAATTGGTACCAATTTCCAATTGCGTATACGCCTGGTGGAGCAGAACCACCAGGGGCAACGTAATGACGAAGAATATCGCCAGGAATATTACGTGGATTTTGCGCATTCAGGGGCCGAACGCATCTGGTAGCCTTCGCCGCGGAACGTGACGAGGAGCTTCGGGTGAGCCGGATCGTCCTCGATCTTCTTGCGGAGCTTCGTGATGTGGATGTCGACCGTGCGGGTATCTACGGATTCGGCATTCTCGTAACCCCAGACCTTGCGGAGCAGTTCGGCACGCGGAACGGCGTGGTCGCGGTTGTTCCAGAGGTATTCGAGGATTTCGATTTCCTTGCGGGTAAATGCGAGTTCTTCCTTGCCGCGGGTTCCGGTGTATTCGCGGAAGTTCACGCGGAGGTTGCCGGCAGAGAGCTTGCCTTCGTTCTCGAGGGACTGGCGGCTGCGGCGCAGCACCGCTTCGATACGTGCAAGGAGCATGGGGACGGAGAACGGCTTCGGAATGTAGTCGTCGGCGCCGAACTTGAGGCCGTTGATGATGTCCTCGTCGGCGTTCTTGGCCGAAAGGATGATAATCGGGAGGCTTCTGTCCTTTTCACGGATCTTATCGCAGACGGTAAAGCCGTCCATGCCGGGGAGCATGAGGTCCAGGAGGACCAGGCCATACTGGCCGGAAAGGGCCTCGGTAAGGCCGCTTTCGCCGTCGGCTACGTGCTTTACGGAATAGCCGTTGAGTTCGCAGAGGTCTACGAGCCCTTCGGCAATCGCTATTTCGTCTTCGATAATGAGAATGCTGGTGCTGCTAGAATTTTGAGACATTGTATCCTTGTTCCTTTGAAACTTTATTAGATCGCGAAGCTTAAATCGCGAAGCCGAGACCGAGTTCCAGGGTTACGATACCCGGATCGATTTCTTCCGGATAGTCGCCACCGAAGTAGAACTTGGTGTTGAAGTAGGCGGCAATCGGGATAATCGGGAGCTTGGCGCGGACGCCGATCAGGGCGTGACCACCGATGCTGGTCTTGACGCCTTCGTCCATAGCCTGGTCCTGGACGCGCTTTTTGAGGGCTTCGCCGGCTTCCTGGAATTTATCAGCCTGCTGCTGAGCCAAGGCCGGGTCCGCACCGCTTGCGACGGCATCTTGGATCATGCCGGCAATGGTCGGGTCGTCGATGAGGCTAGCTACGAACGGATGGTTCAAGACGAAGCTGTTGGCGAAAATGGTAAGGCCACCGCCGATGTAGGGGCGGATAATGGGAAGCGTCGTGATGGGATAGGTGATAGAGATATCGCCGTTCATGGTGACGAACTTCGGGTTAGCCATACCGAACGGAGTGCCGCCCAGTTCAATTTCGAGGGGGATTTCCGTCTCGCTCTGGTCTACCGGGTTCTTGACATAGAGGCTGGCGTCATAAGAACCGAAACGGACGTTAAAAGTACCTTCAATGTCGATAATCGGGAGGAGGTCTACCCACAGTTTGAAACCGAATCCCTGCATCATTCCGTCGGCACCTTCGTGGCTGAAGCTGATTCCGTCAGAAACGGGGCCCTTTTCGCCGGCTTTCAGGGTCGTACCGAAACCGGGGTTATAGTGTGCGCCAATACCTATAATGGCGAAGGACTGGGTCGCGAGCAAGGCCGCGGCGGCGATAAGGATTTTGCAGTTCATAATACTTCTCCTAATTAGACTCGTGTCTTGAAATTATATAAAAATAGGGGAAAAGGACAGCCAAAAAACTTAAAAATTGCCTTTTCAAGCGTAAAAAAAGCGCCTCGGAAAGGCGCCTGTTTGTAAATGTTTCCAAAAATTTGGGGAAATGCGCGTTATAGCCGCTATTTGATGGCCGGGACGATGACGAAGACCTTCTGGCCCTTCTTGACGGGAATCTTGTCGAAGTTGTACACCCCGACGGTTTCGCCATAGCTTCCCTGGGCGGCAACGCTCACGCTGTGGCTGCCCGGTTCGACGGGAATGCGGGTCATATAGAAGGAATTCGGCAAGAACAGCCCTACACGGAGGTCGGCTTTTTCCAGCTGCCCCTGGGCCAGGTCGACACCGATGTTTTTCACGAGGTCGAAGAGGCCGTTACCCGTGTTGGTCGCGGATTTGGCTTTTTGGGCCGCGATGGTGCGCAGCGTGACCCTGACCGCGGTGCGCGTGATGGTGGAAGTCTTTTCGTCTTCCATGTTCCGGCGCAGTTCGCTGTCCACGTCCATCACCTTCTCGGGCTTGATGC
>Ga0326512_10001424_pt1 | contig 18523 bp, 19 predicted proteins | sample 1_2617_0518_D_FD_203652 | JGI IMG/M metagenome (GOLD analysis project Ga0326512, IMG submission 203652) | Bovine rumen microbial communities from UC Davis, California, United States - 1_2617_0518 | ecosystem: Host-associated > Mammals > Digestive system > Stomach > Rumen | place: USA... | reverse complement strand
CCAACTGCAAGGCATACAATATCGACCCCTACAAATACTTGTGTGACGTGTTCCGTCGCATCAAGAATACTGCCAAGGATCAGTTGGTCAACTTGGTTGCCCACAAATGGCAGCCCCAGATGGCTCCCGTCATCTATTAATCCCGAATTCAAATTTTAAAGATTACTAAAAATATGGTTGTTATAGGCCTTAACGGGTCTAAAATGACCGCTTACAGATGAGGACATGACTGAAGCCTTTGGGCTATAGCGATACGATTAACGAGGCGGCAATCAATTTCATCCTGCGTGAGTTCGTGATGAGCAAAGTGCCTTCTGGTAGCCTCTGTAATGCGGAAATGATAGTGGAACTTTTCCGTCCGCAGTTAGAACATCAGACATCATACTTCAGCCATCAGCCATCTTTACGATTGTACCATCATCGAGACTTGCAAGCAGGCCGGTATTATGGTCAAGGACTATCTGACCTATGTTCTCTCAGAGTTGAACCGTGGAAATAAGGACTATGCCAGTCTTACTCCATCGAAAGTAGTCCTCAAATAATAGGCAAAAGTATTAATTTTCTAAATTGTGAATTCTCTAACCCCCTGTAATAAAAGGGGTAGGAATCCGTTGGGTGCTTACAAAAATACGAAATATGGCAAAATTACCTATATATAATATTGATTTCCATGGCTATAAACGTGATAAGGACGTGGAAAAATTACCTACGTATAGCGGTATTTACATGATTTACCGCTGTACATATAACGCTGAAACAAACATGGTTACTTTAAAGGAACTATTTTATATAGGGAAAGCAACTAATTTGCACGACGAGGTAAATTATCATAAATACCGCAAAGAGTTTCTTAAGCAGGCGCAACCTGGAGAGGAAATCTGTTATGCTTATGCAGAGGTGAGTAAAGTTCAATATGACATCATAGAGAATGCACTTATATTTATGAATAAACCAAGTTTTAATGAAGTTCTCAGAGATAATTATAAGCACCAAGATGCCGAATTCCATTTTTCGGGAAAATGTAAAAAGTTGGTTTACAAAGATTTTCAAATTGTTGACGAAGTAATTATACCTCTACAGCAACAAAAATGATTGACTGCAGAGAATTGGTAATCTAAAAATCGATTAATGGAGCAGGCTTTTATCAGGGTCTCTCATAAAGAAAAAGGTTCAATAACCTGATAATCTTGCCTCTTTTTAAATGAATCTAAAAAACGAGATATTATGAATATAGCAGTAGCAGGAACCGGTTACGTTGGTATGAGCATAGCGACGCTTTTAGCGCAGCATAATCATGTAACTGCGGTGGATGTAATCCCTGAAAAGGTGGAGAAGATCAACCGCAAGATTTCTCCCATTCAGGACGATTACATCGAGCAGTATTTGGCTGAAAAGCAGCTCGACCTTTCGGCCACCCTCGATGGTGCAGCAGCCTACAAGGATGCAGACTTTGTGGTCATTGCAGCTCCTACCAACTATGACCCGCAAAAGAACTTCTTTGATACCCATCATATTGAGGATGTAATAGACCTCGTGCTGAGTGTCAATCCTGACGCGGTGATGGTCATCAAGAGTACCATTCCAGTGGGCTATTGCCGCTCGCTCTATGTCAAGTACGCTTTGAAGTTCTTGACCGATCCTGCACTGAAGGGTAAGAAGTTCAACTTGCTCTTCTCTCCCGAGTTCCTTCGCGAGAGCAAGGCACTCTACGATAACCTCTATCCCAGCCGTATTATTGTAGGCTATCCAAAGATATTGCCTGCAGACCGCAATGCAAAGTGGGACGAGGAGAATGCTGCCATCACAGCTATTGGTAACCCCGAGGCCGAAGAGAAGGCCAAAACCTTCGCTGCTCTGTTGCAGGAAGGAGCTATCAAAGAGAATATTGATACGCTCCTGATGGGAATGACAGAGGCTGAGGCCGTGAAGCTGTTTGCCAACACCTATCTGGCGCTTCGCGTATCATATTTCAATGAGCTGGATACATACGCTGAGGTCAAGGGGCTCGACTCTCAGGCTATTATTTCTGGTGTTGGTCTCGACCCCCGTATCGGTACACATTATAACAACCCCAGCTTTGGCTATGGTGGCTACTGTCTGCCTAAGGATACAAAGCAGTTGCTGGCTAACTATGCTGACGTGCCTCAGAATATGATGACCGCCATTGTTGAGAGCAACCGCACCCGCAAGGACTTTATTGCTGATGAAGTCCTCCGTAAGGCCGGGTATTACGAGGCCAGCAGTCAGTGGGATTCCCACCGAGAACAGAAATGTGTCATTGGTGTTTATCGCCTGACCATGAAGAGCAACAGCGATAACTTCCGCCAGAGCGCTATTCAAGGCATCATGAAGCGTATCAAGGCCAAAGGTGCAGAGGTTATCATTTACGAGCCTACCATCCCTGATGATGAGTCCTTCTTTGGATCAATGGTCATCAACGACCTTGATAAGTTTAAGGCACAGAGCAAGGCCATCATCGCCAACCGCTATGATAGCTGTCTTGACGACGTGATTGAGAAGGTATATACGAGAGATATTTTTAAGAGAGATTAGTTTGTTCTTTCGGAACAAGATATAATCTCGACGATTTAGGGTTGTATGAATTATACAATACATACTCCAAGCGCATGCGCTTAAAGAAGGAGATACTTGATAGAGTATCGGAGAAAGTGGATGCCAATGGCAAGGGGATTGCCACTTGGCAGGTTGCTGAGACTGATGGTAGCGAAAAGGTGCTGGTGCATACCACCGACCAATGGGCGGAGAAAGGATGCATTGTGCTGAAGCAGGTGCCAGGACGTAATGAATTGCAAGTGAGGTTTCACTATTGGGATTCATGTAAAGAGCAGTCTGTTGATGATGACAAGATTATGCTTGGCCGTTTCACTGAGCTCCTCTTGGTGCACTTTTCCTATTTTATTGATAAGCTAACAATAGAGTAAGTAACACTGCTGAGAAGCAGCATATATAAAAAATCGTTATGAATTGGGGCGGGGAACCCGCTGGTCTCTCATAAAAAGAAAAAGGTTCAATAATCAGCGGGCCCGTTTCTCTTTTGAAATTAAAGTGAATTTATGAATATACTTGTAACAGGAGCTAATGGACAATTGGGTAACGAAATGCGCATAGTCACTAAAGGCTCAAAAGACAATTACATCTTTACTGATGTAGTTGAGGTAGAAGGACAAGAAACAACCATTCTTGGCATTACCAATCTTGATGCCATTCGTAAGATGGTATCAGAGAATGATGTCAAGGTGATTGTGAATTGTGCAGCATGGACTAATGTGGATGGAGCTGAAGCACCTGAAAAATATGACCTGGTTGAATTACTGAACGCAAAGGCTCCTGAGAACTTAGCAATAGCAATGAAGGAAGTTGGTGGTTTGCTTGTTCATATCAGTACAGACTATGTATTTGGTGGAGACCCATACAATACTCCATGTAAGGAAGAACAAAATGGCACACCTACTGGCGTCTATGGCTTGACTAAGTTACACGGAGAGCAGAATATTCAGAAAACTGGAGTTGATTATCTTATCTTCCGCACTGCATGGTTGTATTCAGAGTTCGGAAAGAACTTCGTGAAGACAATGCTGAATCTGACGGCTACCAAGCCGCAACTGAAGGTTGTATTTGATCAGGTGGGCACTCCTACGTATGCATACGATTTGGCCGCTGCAATCTTTGATATCCTTGAGAACCGCAAGAACGAAGGTAATTCAGGAATATATCACTACTCTAACGAAGGCGTTTGTTCTTGGTTTGATTTCACCAAGATGATTGCCGAATATGCTGGCAATACAGAATGTGATATACAGCCTTGCCATAGTGATGAATTCCCCAGTCTGGTAAAGCGACCTGCTTTTTCTGTCCTTGATAAGACAAAAGTCAAGGAAACTTTTGGAATCAAAGTTCCGTACTGGACAGATTCGTTACGCAAGTGCATGAACAATATGAAATAATTGAGTAATCGTTAAGGAAATACAAGAATGGAAGTAATAAAGACCGATATAGAAGGTGTTCTAATTATTGAACCCAAAGTATTTGGAGATAAACGTGGTTATTTCTTTGAATCATTCTCTCAAAGGGAGTTTGATGAGAAGGTAGCTCCTATACTTGGGCATACCATCAACTTTGTGCAGGATAACGAGAGTATGTCCTCTTATGGAGTTATGAGAGGCCTGCATTTTCAGAAACCTCCTTATACGCAAAGCAAACTTGTTCGTTGCGTGAAAGGTGCTGTATTGGATGTGGCAGTTGATATTCGTAAAGGAAGCCCCACATACGGTCAGCATGTTGCTGTGGAGCTGACAGAAGATAACCACCGCCAATTCTTTGTGCCTCGTAGCTTTGCCCATGGCTTTGCAGTATTAAGCGAGACGGCAGTTTTTCAATATAAATGCGACGAATTTTATCATCCAGAAGCTGATGGTGGCATCAGTATCCTTGATGACTCTCTTGGTATTGATTGGCGTATAGCCGATAAAGCAATACTTTCAGAAAAGGACACCAAACATCCCTTACTTAAGGACTTTGATAGTCCGTTTGACATTAAAGTAAATCTATATTAATAATTTATGAGCTTTTGGAGCAGCGAGAGCAAAAGAGAATCAATTCTCAATTTGCCGAGTCGTGACAAAAGTGCATGTTAAAACAAAGTTTAAACATGAAAGGAATCGTATTGGCCGGAGGTTCCGGTACCAGACTTTACCCTATCACCAAGGGTGTTAGCAAACAGTTGCTCCCTATTTATGATAAACCAATGGTTTATTATCCTATTTCTGCGCTAATGCTGGCAGGAATTAGAGACATCCTGATTATCTCCACGCCATACGATTTGCCTGGTTTCAAACGCCTGCTTGGGGATGGTTCAGATTATGGAGTACACTTTGAGTATGCTGAGCAACCTTCACCTGATGGACTGGCACAGGCCTTTATCATTGGAGAGAAGTTCATAGGCAATAACTCTGCTTGCTTAGTGCTTGGCGATAATATCTTCTATGGTGCTGGATTTACAAAACTCTTGAAGAGCGCTGTTAATGACGCTGAACAGAATGGTAAGGCAACAGTCTTTGGCTACTGGGTAAGCGATCCAGAGCGTTATGGTGTGGCTGAATTCGATAAAGAAGGTAACTGCCTCTCTATTGAAGAAAAACCCAAGGAACCTAAGAGTAACTATGCGGTGGTAGGCTTGTATTTCTATCCCAACAAGGTGGTTGATGTGGCAAAGCATATCAAACCCTCAGCACGTGGCGAGTTGGAGATTACCACGGTGAACCAAGAGTTCTTGAAAGATGGCGAATTGAAAGTTCAGGTTTTTGGCCGTGGATTCGCATGGTTAGATACTGGTACTCATGATTCACTGGCTGAAGCATCAACATTTGTAGAGGTCATTGAGAAACGACAGGGGTTGAAGGTCGCTTGCTTGGAGGGTATTGCATACCGCAATGGATGGATAAGCGAGGAGCGTATGCGTGAGATAGCAAAGCCTATGCTTAAGAATCAATATGGTCAATATCTGCTTAAGGTCATTGACGAAATGAAAGAGGAAATAAATTCGAATACTTTACAGCATGTTTAACCTTCTTGCCCTATTATATTACCGTTATTTTAAGATATAATAGAGCGTTTAATCAAAACTAATCGTAATTTATCATTAGCACACCCTAAAAGATGCCTATTGAAATAGAAAATAAGAAATCAAGAAGAATAGCTTGGATTGATAACGTAAAGCTCTTTGCGATGCTTTACGTTATACTGTACCATAGCAGCGCATTAGTAGTTAATGAATACTATTACGCGGGATGGATTATAGAGACATTTAACATGGCTTTATTCTTCTTTCTGTCAGGGCTGACTTCTTATCACTCTATTGGAAAGATAGATTCTTTCAAAAGCTGGTTTGTCTTCTCGAAAAAGAAGTTCATCAGAATTATGCTTCCCTGTTTGTTTGTCAGCCTGCTAGTATTTCAGAAGCCTTGCTCATTCTGGTTCTTGTTGACGCTGTTCTATTATCTGATAGCATTTGCAACATTCCATTATATCTGTACGGTCCTTAAGATATCTCCTAACTGGGCATTCTTGTTATTCGGATTGTTAATACTAATAGACGTTCCGAAGATGGGCAATGATCAGGAGTTTATAATTTCGTTTGCGGCTGGATTGTTCCTGTCAAAAATTAGAATTATTGACTGTCTTTCAGAAGTGCCTAAAAACAAATTAAACTGGGCCATTATAGGAGGTTTTGCTATCTGGCTATTATTGCTACCGTTTTATCAAAGTTTCTATTTGAATCAGTTTAATGTCCTTTGGCATAATCATACGTTGTATGTATTTGGAATAAGGCAGATTATAGAATTATCGTTTGCGATTGCTTGTTGCCTGTTATTTATGAAATATTATGACAGACTGACTAAATTCAGTTGGATGGGGGGGGCAACTTTAGGTATGTATATAATTCACGTTACAATACTTACACTATTGGATGCAGACCATCTTAATTGGGCGATTGATGCCCATGGACACCTATGGGGGAATATCGCTGAAATAGTTGGATTCATTGTTTTAACTATTGTAACTATATTATTGGTTAAACTGTTGGAAAAATGGAAATGGACTGATATGTTGGTTTTAGGAAACAACCAATAATCACACCGAGATGATAGAAGACATGAATATTCATTAATAGCCATGTTAATCTTATTAGATTATTCAGTTTAAAGACTATATGTAAATTGATTATGAGAGCTTCAAATAGAGTAATTCTCAACACAGTAGCCCAATATATCCGCATCATTGTTAACATGGTGCTATCCCTTTATACAGTACGTCTGGTACTTTCTACTCTTGGCGAAAATGATTTTGGAATTTATTCTCTTATTGCGGGTGTCGTTGCAATGCTCGCGTTCGTTACAAATTCTTTGGTAGTGACAACTCAACGTTTTGTATCGTTCTATCAGGGGAAAGGTAAAATTGAGAAAACAAAAGAGATCTTTAATAACAGCCTTGCAATTCATATTATAATAGGACTTGTTGTGTCTGCAATATTAGCGTTGTTTACACCATTTCTATTTAATGGATTTCTAAATATTCCTGTAGATCGTATTGAAACAGGGAAACTGGTATATTATACTGTTGTTGCAATTATCTTTGTTTCTTTTATTACGGCACCATATAGGGCGCTACTAATTTCACATGAAAACATAGTTTACATATCTGTTGTAGATATTATAGATGCTGTGTTGAAAGTTATTTTAGTAATTTTGATGACCTTTTTGGATAATGATAAGTTGATGCTATATTCCTTCATTATGCTTTTCATAAATATTGTGACCTTTCTCTTGCTTATGATATATGATTACTCCAAATATACAGAATGTGTTATTCCTAATTTCTGTCGATTAAAATTATCCTACGTTATGGAAATGGGAACCTTTGCTGGCTGGAGCGTCTATCAAACTGGATGTGTTGTCGGGAGGCAACAAGGAATATCTATAGTTTTAAACCGTTTCATGGGCCCAGTCGTAAATGCGGCTTATGGTATCGGCTTTCAAATTGCAGGCTATACTAATTATTTGGCCGGGGCTGTAGCAAATGCTATATCACCCCAAATAGTTAAAGCTGAAGGTTCTGGTGATAGGGAAAAAGCTTTATGGTTATCTAAAGTTGCATGTAAGTTCAATTTCTTTTTATTGTCAGCATTGTGTGTACCATGCATGTTCGAAATAGATAATATACTAAAATTGTGGCTTGGTACTGTACCAAAAGATTCAAATGTCTTTAGTATTATGGTTATGTTGACTTTGCTGTGCGATGCTATAAGTATTGGTTTTAAATACCTTGTACAAGCAATGGGAAGGTTGGGCATGTATTCCATAATTACAGCAACTCCCAAGCTACTTGCTTTACCAATAGCCTTTTTTATTGTTCGAAATAATTTTCCCATAGAATGGGTAGTAATAGCATATGTAACTGTAGAGTTAATATGTTCTTTATTGAGGATTCCATATTTGTACAGCCGAGGACGACTGCAGATGGGCGACTTTTTTAAGGATGTTATGTTGAAAGAAATATTTGTAACTACTGTTCTAATAATTGTTTGTTGGTTAATTACCTCGTTTTTTGATTGCCAATATCGTTTTTTACTCACATTCGGGTTTGGTCTAACCATCCATTTTATAACTATCTATGTTATAGGACTGACCTCTCACGAAAAGTTAATAGTAAATAAGGTGATTAGAAGCATTATAAACAAAATAAAAAAGAATTAATGAAAGAAAGAGATAACTATATAGATTTTCTAAGATTCGTTGGAATAACTATGATAGTATTGGCGCATGTCAATTCACCTTTGGCTATAGCACAGATTAGGTGTTTTGATGTACCATTAATGCTATTTGTGTCAGGTTTATCATTTGGAGGTAGAGTTATACCAATAATTGGAAATAATTTTTATTGGCCAAGAACAAAACGAATCCTTATTCCTGTTTATCTGTTTTTGTCCTTTTATTTAATTTTTGTATGGCTGTTAGGAAACGATTTGTCTATTTCTTTTATTGTTGGGTCGATATTTTTATCATATAATTATGGAGTGCAGTTTGTTTGGATTATGAGGGTGTTTATTCTTGTAATGTTAGCAACTCCACTCTTAATAAAAATAGAGAAGCATTTTTCAAGATATGGTTTTGCGGTATTTTTGGTATTAATGATAGCCTCATTAGAGTTATTTATAGGCTTAAAGTCTAATATAAAATCAGAGTTTTGGAGCATACTTTATGAAGAATCATTATTATGGTTGTTAGCTTATTCTACTTTTTTTATAATAGGATTAAGACTAAGGTTTGCGGCTAATAAAGAATCTCTGTTTTACATGATGCTTTTTACAGTGTGTATGGTGGGGGCTTTATTATATTATGTCACAATTAAAGGATTCCCAATTATAATATCCCCAGATTATAAGTATCCGCCGCATTCTTATTATATAATATATGGGTTGTGGTGCTCCGTCTTGTTTTGGTATTTAAAACCAATACTAAAAAATGTTTCGACTTGTAAAATTGTGCTGTTTGTTGGGAGGAATACTATCTGGATTTATTTATGGCATATTATTACCTTATTAGTAATGTCAAGAGTTACAGATATTTGGTATATTAAGTATATTGGAACATTGTCGCTTTCAATAGTAATTGTATATTTTCAAACAAGGTTTGTTGCTTTTTTACAGAGTAAGACCTCTTTTCATATATGGAAGTATTTAATTGGTTAAGAGAGTATGTGGGGAATATTATTTCTTATCGTTTATATTTTCTTGTTAGTTTTGATAAGAGTCAGTAAGGACGATCTTATATCTAAAATGATATTGTTGTTCTTTACATCCATTTGGTTACTGTCTTTATTTATTTCATGTTTTAATCCATTAGGTTTATACGAAGTTTCTGACACCGTATATATGATATTACTTATAAATGTTGTATCTTTTTTTGTTGGGTTTAATTTGGTAAGGAATAAAGAATTATATAAGCGTAATGATTATGTAAATAAGTTTGAGTCATCTTTGAACAATACTCTCACTAACAAGTATTTTATTATTTTAACCATAATTAGTATAATTATACTTGTTTCCGCAGCTCGTACACAGATGGCTATTCTTGCTATTGATGCAAATGAAATGGGCGGTATATCAACAGGTGAAAACGATGTTCTTTTCGAAAGTGCATTTATCAGTATTTTATATAATGTTTTTATCCCTGTTATATTCCATATTTCCTTATTTCTTTTTCCTTATCTTTTATTGGTAAAGAAAAATAAGTTGTATGCAATAGCTATAGGAATATTAATTTTCAGTAGAGCGTTGATTGGAGGTAGCCGTGATAGTATTTTTATAATTTTTATCTATTTTTTTGCATTTCTTTTGATGAGTAGCGTCCTTACTCGTAAAAGGTTTAATTTTAAAAATTTGAGTGTAAAAAAAATACTCGCTGTTGTTGTTTTAGGAATTGGTGTCTATCTTGGCATGGTGTTTTTAACATCGTTAAGACATGGCAATGTTGAAGTAAACGAACAGTCATATAACGAATATTCAGAAGGCTTGCAACATTCATTTGTAAACTATGCTTGCGGTCCATTCAGAGGAATGGATTATGGTATAAAGAATCATTTTGATGATTATGCGGGAAGTCCTTTAATGGGATTATCTACATGTTCTGGTTTGTTTGACTTACTTCAACTCTTTGCTAATAAGATTAGTGTTGATCTTCATCCTGTTTCAGGGAGAACAGTTCAACACCAGCAAGATATTAGATTTAACGTTTCCCCTACTTTTTCTACTTTCAATTATGCTTATACAAATGCTATGATTTTTTATTATGACGGAGGGGTTATAGCTGTTATTATATTTTCTTTTCTTTTTGGTTTGACAACAAAATTAATCATACGAATGATGTATAAGAATATGACATTCCCCGCAGCTTTATTAGTCGGGTTTTTCATATTTGGTGTATATAAGAGTACCTTTACTTGGTTTTTGATTAAACACTGGGCTTGGCTTTATGTAATAATTCTAATTATTTGGCATCATTTTGAAAAGAAAAAGAATACAAAACAAAGATTGTTGATAAAAAAAAAGTGATATGAAGGTATTGTATATAGCAAGCCCCGGGTTAGGCGGAGCAAACATTTCGCTTGCCCTACTCATAAAACGGTTAGAGGAAAAAGGCATTGAGGCTAAAGTTATAGTAGCAAATAAAGAGTATCTTTCCTTTTTTAGAAGATATAATATTAGCGTTGACTTTGTTCCTGTAAAATTCACGACTTGGCCAGCATATTGCTCATGGTATGAAAAAATATCTTTTATACCAAGACTAATAGTTAAACTGTGTTATACATATGCTATATCCTTCATGCAGTTGCGAAGGAAAGTAAAGCAGTTTAAACCTGATCTTATTCATACAAACGTTTCTTGCTTTTCTGTTGGACATCTAGTCGCAAACAGTCTATCAATACCTCATGTTTATCATGTTCGGGAATATGGTGATTTGGACTTTGGATGGAATCTATACCCATCTTTTAAGGGATATTCGAAAAGATTGCAAAGTACCTATTCTATAGCAATAACCAAAGATATTGCTAAGCATTTTTCATTAAAACCTCCCAAAAACCGAGTTATTTACAATGGAATATCAGACGGAGAGATTAACCAAGATGATTATTACACTAAAGGTTTCTTGTATGTTGGTTATATAACAGAGAACAAGGGTTTCTCAGAGTTAGTAAGGGCATATTGTCAATACGTTGCTAATGGTGGAAATACCAAACTATACGTTGCAGGTAGTGGAGAAGAAAATTATTTAAATAAGGAAAAAGATTATATAGATTGTCATAATTGTGCTGAAAATGTTATTTTTTTGGGTCAATGTACAAATGTGAATCAAATAATGGCTTCTGCCAAAGCCATTATTGTCTGTTCAAAAAATGAAGGATTTGGAAGAATAACTGCAGAGGCGATGTTTAATAAATGTTTGGTAATAGGACGAAACACTGGCGGTACCAAGGAACAATTTGATAATGGAGTTGAATTAAGTGGAGGCGAAATTGGAATAAGATATTTAAAAGAGGAAGAATTATCGAAATCTCTAACAGCTGTTGATATGATGTTAGAAGAAGAAAAAGATGCAATCAAAAAGAGAGCATTGAAAACAGTTACAGAACTATATACGCTTGATAAATGTGCAGGGAATGTGTTGCATTTTTACGAAGAAATCCTAAATAATCATGTAAATTAATGAAGATTTTATTTTTTTATTTTGGACGTATCATTTCTTTATTGACACTCCCATTTTACTCTTTTTTTGAGAAAATGAAATCTGTAAAGATGTATATGTACACAGGCTATTATTCTAGGTTTTTTGCAGCTTTTGGCAAGGGTAGCGTCATTGTTCCGACAATTAGAATGCTAGAGGGGGCTAGATACATAACTATAGGATCTGATTGTATAGTTGGGAAACAGGTTCAACTAACAGCATTTAATTACCATAGTGATGACTCTTTCCGCCCAAGTATAGTATTAGGAGATAAGAGCAATATAGGTGATTACTCTCACATAACTTCTATTAATAGTGTACAAGTTGGAAATGGGGTTCTGATGGGGCGTAATATTTTAATAACAGATAATTCGCATGGAGGTGGCGATAACTTTTCAAATCAATTGGAAATTCCAGTCAAAGCACGTCCGATGCATTCAAAAGGAAAGGTTATTATAGGTGATAATGTCTGGATAGGAGAGAAAGCGTCTATCATAGGCAATGTGATGATTGGAAGAGGTTGTATAATTGGAGCAAATACTGTGATTACAAAGAATATACCAGAATATACGTTAGCCGTAGGAAACCCTGTTCGGCTGATTTCACTAAAAAATGATAAAGATGAATAAAAATGCTGCTTTTACCATTGTCGCTAAAAACTATATAGGATTGGCAATGATCTTAAAGGATTCCGTCCATCATTATAATAGAAATGTGGATTTCTATATATTTGTCGTTGATAAATTTGAGAACCCCATCGAATTGCCCGATGAAATAATCTTCGCTGAAAATGTTTTGGGGATTTCTGAGGAGAGGTGGCGTAATATGGCTTTCAAATATGACCTCACAGAATTCTGTACAGCTGTAAAACCTTTTTGTTTTAAATACCTCTTTAAAAAGGAATATGAAAAAGCAATTTATTTTGACCCAGATATAAATGTGTTTTCTTCGCTTTCATCCATATATGAAATCTTGGATAATGCATCGGTGGTTTTAACCCCCCAGATAGCAGGAATTCACACTGAGTACAAAGGAGAATTGCCAGAGTACTATATGATGCAAAATGGTATTTTTAATATGGGCTTTTGTGCGATGAAAAACACATCCACAATGCGACATTTTGTAGATTGGTGGGGCGTGAGACTTGAAACAATGTGCTTTGCAGAGCGAAGCATGGGGTATTTTACTGATCAAAAATGGATTGATTGGTTACCTGGTTTCTTGGAGAGTAATGAATTGCATGTTTCCCGTAATCTAGGAATGAATTTGGCACCATGGAATTATTTTGAACGAAAAGTAGTTGAGAAAGATGGAGATTTTTATGTTGAGTATAGAGAAGATGATAATCCACAGCGTTGCGACAAACTAATTTTCCTTCATTATGCAGGTTATGATTACAATTGTTTTAAGAGAGGTGAAATAAAAAGGAAACGTATAGAAGACCTTCAGGAATATGAAGATCTTAATGATGTGCTGTCAGTTTATCGTGACCGCATACAAGGGTTGGCAAATACGTTTGATATGTTTATTAATCAAACCTACAGTTATGCCACATACGAAAATGGCGACCTAATAGAAAAATTTCACAGAAGAGTATATGATGGATTGCATCTGAGTGAAAATACCAATCCTTTCAAAACAGGTAATGGAACTTTCCACGAAGAATTAAGAAGGAAAAAACTGTTCGGAAGAAAAGAACGGGTTGACAAAGTGAATAAAAACAACTTGCCCGATATAGATAAGAAGATATCAATGGTTAACCGTTTGTTTTCTTTATTTTGCAAAATAATCGGATACAATAGATATGTGCTATTTGTACGGGGTTTGATTTCATACAGTAACATGGGAACACATAGTTTTCTAATTAACAAGGATAAAATATGTCGATAAAAGTATTAGAATTACGCCCCAACCCTAAATCGAAGAGCAATGGTATTGATAAATACTGTAATGCTCTTAGGGCTATGTTTGCAGATGACGATTTTATAAAGATTCTTCCTGTTAAGAATTATCCAATGATAAAAGGAAAGATTCAAAAGGAAAGATATGAAAAGGGGGTACTTGACAGGGCAATTAATGAACAAGATGTCGACATTGTCCACATAAATGGATTCGGTTCTTTATCGGTAATCCAAATGTTTTGGCATGCAAAGAAGGCAAAAAAGAAGATTGTATATACTGCCCATTGGCATCCTTTTAAATATTTGAACCACCCATTTAGGGCAAAAGTGTTCTTTTATCTATTATTGAAGCCATTTATTAAACGCTATGCAGATGTAGTAGTTACAATTAATAATGAGGATACTGCCTTTTTTAAAAAGTTTCATAATAATGTAAAACAGATTCCACATTGGATAGACGGTGAACTATCCTCTCCTAAAGTGGATGTGGAGAAAGATTCTTCAATGGTGCTGTTTGTAGGAAGATTTAATGACCCAAACAAAGGGGCAGAGCATCTGTCATATTTACCAGAAGGGAAATATAACATTCATTGTGTAGGGCCATGCAATGGCGGTCTGCGCAGCGATATGACAAGCCATGTGAATATTCCATTCGAAGAGCTTTGTCAATTATACGCAAAAGCGTCGTTGCTGGTAGTGCCATCAAGATATGAGGCTTTCTCCTATGTGGCTCTAGAAGCATTGTCGTATGGGACACCAGTATTATTATCTGATAGAGTAAAAATAGCAGATTATTTGGAGCGCATTGAAGGCGTGACAGTCTTTAAATATCATGATTACCAAGATTTTTGTGACAAAGTGAAAAAGAGCGTTGAGGCATCAATAATAATTGATAAAGAGAAAATAATGAAACGTTTTTCAGGTAAAGTAATTAAAGAAAAATACCGTACTATCTTTACGTCTTTAGGCAAATAGGTACTTTGCATTGATTGATTATTAACATAACGTTTTGTAATATGAAAAAATATAAAATTGGTTATACTACAGGTGTATACGATATGTTTCACATAGGACATCTCAATATTCTTAAACGGGCAAAAGAACAATGTGATTTTTTGGTGGTTGGTGTGACTACTGATGAACTTTGTTTTAGCAGGAAGCAAAAATATCCTATAATAAATGAAAAAGACAGAATGGCTATTGTTGAAGCTATTCGTTATGTTGATAAGGTTGTACCACAGACTGATATGGAGAAGATACGACCTGTTAAAGAATTTGGAGCTGATGTCGTTTTTGTTGGTTCTGATTGGAAAGGTACGGATGCGTGGAATCAATACGAAAAAGATTTTGCCTCTGTAGGATGCACGGTGGTATATCTTGATCATACAGACGGCATTTCATCTACTATTTTAAGAGAAAAAATTGAGAATAATGAATGAATTAATTTCAAGGCATGGAGATGATTGGGGTATATTAAAACTCCAAAATTGTATCCTTAATATTGCAAAGTATATAAATGACTTCTGCGATTGTAGAGGCATTGATTATTGTTTGATGGGTGGAAGCGCATTGGGTGCTGTTCGCCATAAAGGTTTTATACCCTGGGATGATGATCTTGACATCTTTATGACTCCCGAAAACTATGAACTTTTCCGCAAGGCTTTTAATGATGAAGGTGATAAGGAATCGTTTTATTTACAAGAATGGGGGCTGGATAATAAAAGTGGAAGAATTACTCTTGCAAAGTTAAGAATGAACAAATCTACCCTGTTAGAAAAAGACTTGAAGGATTGGGATATACATCAAGGTGTTTATGTGGATATATTCATTCTTCACACTTGCCCTGACAATAAGGTTAGCAGAATGCGCCAGTATGTATGGGCAAAGTATTTAGTTGCAAAGGGTGCAGCCAACCGTGGTTATAATAAAAAGAAAGGGATTGTTGGTCTTGGGGTAAAATTCTTGGGCTTACTTCCTTCACGCTTTTTGGTAAGCTATGCATTAAAAAGAGTCTATGCTTATACAGGACAGAGTTCAGAATACTTGTGCCATTTTTTGGGCAGAGCGACATTGTCAACAGGTTTATATAAAAGAAATTACTTCCTACACACCAAGAAAATGCCTTTTGAGACAATAACGTTATCAGTTCCCGAGTTTGTAGAGGATTATCTCAGAGATAGATGGGGAGATTATATGAAATTACCATCAAGGGAAGAAATTGAAAAATTTCATCATAGCTGGAAGTGGAGCGACAAGGATACTTTTTCTGGTTATAATAGGCAGGGTTATTACCAAGATGAAAAGAACCTACTCGCTTAACAACAAAATATTAAATAATGACAAAAGAGTTCTCAGTATTATTGTCCGTATATCATAAAGAAAAAGCAGAATATCTACAGCAGTCTTTAGATAGTGTCTTTAATCAAACTGTGCTTGCTACTCAGATTGTTTTGGTAGAAGACGGTCCTTTGACACCAGAGTTAGATACTCTAATAAGGGATTATTGCGATAAATATCCTGAATTGGAGATTGTTCCATTGAAGGAGAACAAAGGCCTTGGATTGGCATTGGCTGAAGGAATCAAGCATTGCAAGTATGAGATTGTGGCTAGAATGGATACAGACGATATCGCTCGCCAGAATCGATTTGAATTGCAGCTGAAAGAGTTTGATAAGAATCCAAAGCTTGATATTTGTGGTTCTCATGTAAAGGAGTTTGAGGACAATATTGAGAATGTGGTTACTCAAAGAATGGTTCCACTGACCGATGAAGACTGCAAGGAATATCAGAAAAGACGGGATGCTTTTAATCACATGACCGTGATGTATAAAAAATCAGCAGTTTTGGCTGCGGGTAATTATCAGCATTGCCCATTGATGGAGGATACTTTGCTTTGGGTGAATATGTTTAAGAATGGAGCAACGGCCAAGAATATTGACGACTATCTCGTGTATGCTCGCATCGGAAAAGGAATGTACGAGCGTAGAGGCGGCTGGGCATATTTCAAGAAGTACAAGCAGGCCAGAAAGCAAGTGTACGATACAGGGTATATTTCATGGTGGGACTATATGTATACATTGCTAGTACAGGTTGCTGTGGCACTTATGCCTAATAAAATGAGAGGATGGATATTTAGGCGTGTATTACATGGTTGATATTTTCATAGAAAAGTGAGGCAGAATGATATTGATGCATTCTTTGCATTGCTGAGAGCAGGGCTTTGGTCTAACGATAACGTTAACCTTAACCTTAACTTCAGTGGGGTTGACTGGGAAAATATTTATCAGTTGGCGGAGGAGCAGTCGGTGACAGGTCTAATCGCTGATGGTATTGACCTTTTCAAGATTCAAGTTCCTAGTTTCAAGATTCCACAGGAATGGGCGTTGCAGTTTATAGGGAACGCTCTTCAACTGGAACAACAAAATACCGCCATGAATAGTTTTATAGCTAAATTGGTGGACGAAATGCGAAAAGTGGGGATATACGTATTGTTGCTAAAGGGCCAAGGAATCGCTCAGTGTTATGAAAAGCCGCTTTGGAGGGCATGTGGAGATGTGGATTTGTTACTCAGTAATGATAATTATGAGAAGGCAAAGGAATTCCTTATTCCGCAAGCTTCCTCAGTTGAGCCTGAGGGTATATACTCAAAGCATTTGGGAATGCAAATAGATTCTTGGGTAGTAGAGTTGCATGGAAGCCTACGTGTAGGACTCCCATATAGAATTAATAGAGTTCTAGATAAGATAAAAGATGATCTATTCTATGGCGGGTATGTAAGGTCGTGGCTTAATGGCAATACGCAAGTTTTTCTGCCGGGTATTAATGCTGATGTGTTATATGTGTTTGTACATTTCTTTAATCATTTCTACAAAGGAGGGATCGGCCTTCGTCAAATATGTGACTGGTGCAGATTGTTATATACATATAAGGAATCACTGAATCACGGACTTCTGGAATCACGGATTAAGAAAGCAGGATTGATGAGTGAATGGAGGGCTTTCTATGCTCTGGCTACCAAATACCTAGGAATGCCAGAGGTTTCAAGTCTCACGTTTAATGTTTCAGGTGATAAAAAGTGGGAGAAGAAAGCTGATAGGATAATGGAATTTATCTTGATGTCTGGCAACTTCGGTCATAATAGGGATATGAGCTATTACGACAAGTATCCGTATCTGGTACGAAAAGTGATTTCGTTAGGTCGTAGATGTGGCGATTTATTCAGGCATGCGAGGATATTCCCGCTGGATTCGATAAGGTTCTCTTTTTGGATTATGCTCAATGGGGTGAGAAGTGCAGTGAGAGGGGAATAGCGGTGAAACCGCACGATAACCTTGACGTTAACGTTCTTGAGACCCTTTGGGAACAAGCGACTAAGGTCGAGCGGACATTGACGAGAACTGAAAATATGAAACTGTCATTTATAGTTAAATTGTCCAATGAAAGACTATAGACTTAAAGATAAAGTGTTTGCATTCTGTATTTTCAAGAATACTGATTCATCATATTTTAAAATCAGGGAGATACTGAAAAAGGGGAGCATTGCAGGGAACGAAAATGGTATTCGGTTGATTACACCCATATTGGAATGTCTTAGATGCGTAAAAAAGAGTGATAGCTGGCCTGTGCTTAACAATGAGTTATGGGGCATAGGTGTTAGAATATCAACACTTGAAAGGATGGGCATACAATATAAAGAACGGGGGGACGGGTACCTGTTTCACGAATAATAGGAGTCAGCAATAATCAATAGTTGAGAATGCCAAGGCAGGCGAGACAAGCATCAGGAACTGACGATGGCTGATGTTTGAAGGCTGATGGAAG
>Ga0326512_10001423_pt1 | contig 18545 bp, 9 predicted proteins | sample 1_2617_0518_D_FD_203652 | JGI IMG/M metagenome (GOLD analysis project Ga0326512, IMG submission 203652) | Bovine rumen microbial communities from UC Davis, California, United States - 1_2617_0518 | ecosystem: Host-associated > Mammals > Digestive system > Stomach > Rumen | place: USA: California... | reverse complement strand
AACATCAAGAAGAAAGGACAAGACACATGGAGTGCACCGATTCTGGCTGCCGACGGCGTCTTTGAACTGGGTGGGGCCTACAACAACATCGGCGGACTGTCGGGAATTACCGACGAGACCACCGATGCCCATGTGGGACCTATCAAGAATCCCAAACTCTATGGCAAGGGGGCCACACTGAAGCGCAAGGCCTGCTACAATCCCGTGCTCTATGAGATGCCCAATGGTGAGTTGTGGCTTTTCTTCAAAATAGGTACGCGTGTTGCCGACTGGACGGGCTGGCTGTGCAAATCAAAGGACGGCGGACGTACGTGGAGCGACAAAGAGCCATTGCCAGAAAACTATCTGGGGCCCATCAAGAACAAGCCGGAACTCATTGACGGTCGTCTGTTATGTCCGTCCAGCACAGAGAAAAACGGCTGGAAATTCCACATGGAGATTCTTGACCTGAAGACCAATACATGGAAATATGTAGGGCCCGTGGAAGCCGAACTGGCCCTGCGCACAGAGAAGATGCCCGCCACCGGCACTGTCAGCATCGTTGACCCTTGGGAGGTTCCCGACCAAAGTGGCGATTTCGACAAGAACGGCATGAAACCCATTGACTGCATCCAGCCTTCTATTCTGAAGTTAAAGGATGGTCGCCTGCAGGTGCTGATGCGCACGCGCAACGGGCGTATTGCCACATCGTTCTCCAGTGACAATGGCGACAGCTGGACAAAGGTCACCCTGCTCCGCGTCCCCAACAACCAGAGCGGCACCGATGCTGTCACCCTGCAGGATGGACGTCACGCACTGATATACAACGATTTCTCCACCCTGCCGGGCACCCCTAAAGGTGTGCGCACCCCATGCTCCATCGCACTGAGCGACGACGGGACCAACTGGCGTCATGTGCTGACACTGGAAGACTCGCCCATCAGTCAGTACTCCTACCCCTGCATCATCCAAGGCCGTGACGGCACATTGCATTGCGTATACACCTGGCGCCGTCAGCGCATGGCCTATAAACAAATTGATCTCAGCAAACTGAAATAATCTATGAAAATTCGTGCCACCATCATCATGATGTTCCTCTGTACCATTGTTCAGGCACAGAGTGTATTCATCAAGAGCAGTACCAAGTCCTCTCCCCGTGAGCGCTATGCTCAGGAATATCTGGAGAAGAGCCTCAACAGCATGGGCTATCCCGTCAACAAGAATGGCAAGCAACATATCTATTTGTCTTGTTCGAACAGCGGACCCGCAGAAGGGTTCACCATCACAAAAGACAAAAAGGGCATCAAGGTATCGGGAAACGATGCTACAGGGGTCATCTACGGCTGCGTAGAGCTTGTTGACCGCATCCGACAGAAGGGGTCGCTGGATATTGAAGAAACGCAGGAAACACCGGGTATGGTGATGCGTGGCACCTGCATCGGACTGCAGAAAACGGTGTATCTGCCCGGTCATGCAGTGTATGAGTACCCCTACACGCCAGAGAATTTCCCGTGGTTCTACGACAAAGAGGAGTGGGTGAAGTATCTCGACATGATGGTGGAAAACAAGATGAACTCACTGTATCTGTGGAATGGTCATCCCTTTGCCTCACTGGTAAAGCTAAAAGACTATCCTTTTGCTTTGGAGGTCGACGAGGAAACATTCAAGAAAAACGAGGAGATGTTTTCTTTCCTTACTCACGAAGCAGACAGACGCGGTATCTGGGTCATCCAGATGTTCTATAACATCATTCTGAGCAAGCCCTTTGCCGATCACTATGGACTGAAGACTCAAGACCGTCACCGTCCTATCACACCGCTCATCAGCGACTACACACGCAAGAGTATTGCTGCCTTTATCGAGAAATATCCGAATGTTGGTTTGCTGGTGTGTCTTGGCGAGGCGATGGCAACGATTGATGATGACGTGACATGGATGAAGGAGACCATCATCCCGGGTATCAAGGACGGTCTGGCCGCCAGCGGACGCGCCACCACTCTCGACGGTTTTCCGTCGGGACTTCCCCCTATCGTGCTGCGTTCCCACGACACCGACGGCCCGCTGGTACTAAAGGAGTCGCTGCCCCTCTACCCTAACATCTATACGATGTCGAAATACACGGGCGAGTCGCTGACCACCTACGAGCCTGGCGGCCCGTGGGGAGAGACGCATCGCCAACTGGCTGCCGCAGCCCCTGTACACATCGACAACGTACATATTCTGGCCAATCTCGAACCGTGGCGCTGGTCATCACCGGCCTTCACCCAGAAGACTGTACAGGCCATGCATCGCGTGCACCACTCAAAGGGGCTGCACCTCTATCCGCAGGCCTCCTACTGGGACTGGCCCTACACTGCCGACAAGTTGCCCAACGGCGAACGACTGAAGCAGTTGGATCGTGACTGGATGTGGTATAAGACATGGGGCCGCTATGCGTGGAATGACCAGCGCGGCGAGGACAAGACTTATTGGAAGAAGGAGTTGGCTGCGTATTATGGCATCGACACCATTGCTGCGGGACATCTGCTCAATGCCTATGACGAGGCTGGCGAAATTGCCCCCAAACTGCTCCGTCGTTTCGGCATCACCGAGGGTAACCGCCAGACGTTACTTCTTGGCATGACAATGGGCGAGTTGGTCAACCCATATAAATACACCATCTATCCAGGCTTCTACGAGAGTTGCGGTCCCCAAGGCGAAAAACTCATCGAATATGTGGAAAAGGAGTACAAAGGCGAGAAGCATATTGGCGAGCTGCCCTTCGACATTGTCGACCAGTGTGCCAATCATGGTGATAGAGCCCTTGCCGAGATGAGGGCCGCCGCTGCCAAGCCCACCCGTCATGCCGATGAATACCAGCGGGTGTGGAACGACTTCCTGTGCTATGCATCCTTCGCCAAGGCATTCCAACTGAAGGTACGTGCTGCCGCCGAGGTGCTGCGCTACAAGTGGACTCAGGACATCAGCCATTTGGAGACCGCTGTCGTCTGGCTTGAGCAAAGCCTCAGCATCTGGCAGGAACTGAGCCGCATGACGAGCGAGTGGTATCTTTATGCCAACTCCATGCAAACAGCCCAACGGCGCATCCCTGTGGGTGGCGATAACGGCAAGATGAAAACCTGGGCAGAACTGGCGGTGGTCTATCAAGAGGAACTGAACGTTTTTAAGGAGAACATTGAGAAACTGAAGCACCCTGTGGCCCAGACAGATGTAAAGATACTGCCAGCAAACAATGCGAAGATTAACTATCAAGGAACCACCGTCACACTGCAGAAAGGGGCCATTCTCTTCGAAAAGCGTACTGACACTCCCGTCGATTCTGTTGCGCCAGAGTTGGTTGGCCTACAAGCCCTTATGCTGAATCGCGACACCACCCGCATAGTGGGAACGACGCTCGAATTTGAAAGCGAAAAGCCCGTCAAGGTGCTGGTGGGTTTATTCAAGGATGACGATTCGAAGTGGGCCAAGGCACCCAAACTGGAGATTGATGCAACGGGTAATGAATATGGTCAGGCAGAGCCCATCTTGACCAATGCCATCAGCATGGTACAGATGCCCAAAGTCAATATCCACCAATACTCGCTACCTGCTGGTCGCCATACCTTGCGCCTGCCCAAAGGCATCTTGATGGTGGCTGGTTTTACGGATAGCACAATCCATCCACGCGACTGTGGCCTCAATGGTCCTTCTACCGAGGTTGACTGGCTGTTCCAAAAGTAAAGACATGAGAAAAGGTATATTATTTATATGGACGCTACTGACACTGAGCGCATATAGTCAGCAGATATCCCAGAACGACATGCAACGCATCTACCAAGAGGTGCGCACTCCTTATAAATATGGTATGGTGGTGGCTCCCGCGGACAACTATCATAAGATAGACTGTCCGACGGTGTTCCGTGTGGGCGACAAGTGGCTGATGACCTACGTCTGCTATAACGGTAAGGACGGAATGGACGGACGCGGCTACGAGACATGGTTGGCATCATCTGACGACCTGCTGCACTGGAATACCGAAGGGCGCATACTGGCCTTTCCTGCCGACGGACTTAACCTGTGGGACCAAAACCAGCGGGGTGGTTTCCCTGCACTGATAGACTATCAATGGGGAGGCAGCTACGAGCTAAGAGAACATAACGACCGTCACTACATGACCTACATCGGTGGACCCGGCACAGGCTATGAGGCTGTCAATGCCCCTTTGAGCATCGGCATTGCCTCGACAGCCGGTGATATCACGCAGGCTCACCAGTGGGACACACAACCCACACCGCTGATGAGCTATAACGACAAGGATGCCCAGTGGTGGGAGTATTTGACCCAGTATAAAAGCACCATCTATTGGATAAAGGACAAGCAGCAGCGTATCAAGGGCGAAGAGAAATATCCCTTCGTGATGTTCTATAATGCCGGTGGTAAGGACGACACCCATCCCAAGGGAGAGCGCATCGGCATCGCACTCTCGAAGGACATGAAACACTGGAAGCGCTATCAGGGCAACCCCGTTTTTGCACACGACAGCGACGGCACCATCACCGGTGATGCCCAGATAGTACGTATGAACGATGTGTGGGTCATGTTCTACTTCTCGGCCTACAACCCCACCCGTAAGTACAACGCTTACAACACCTTTGCCGTCAGCCGCGACCTTATTCATTGGCAGGACTGGCAGGGCGAAGACCTCATCATCCCCTCCAAACCCTACGATGAGATGTTTGCCCATAAGTCGTATGTGGTGAAGCACGACGGAGTGGTGTATCACTTCTATTGTGCCGTCAACAACGCTGGTCAGCGTGGCATTGCCGTAGCCACCAGCGTGCCCATGGGGCGCTCTGCAGTTTCCTTCCCCGATCCCGAGCCCACAGGCCGCCGCACCGTCACCTCCCTCAACGATGACTGGACAGCTGCCATCGTTCCCATCGGCTCTCAAGCCACCACTCCCAACGATTCTCAAGCCACCGTTCCCGACGGTTCTCCGTCGGGCATCACCCTCCCCCACAACTTCGACGACTACTACGGCTACCGCCAGCTGCGCCACGGCAACCTGCACGGCAGCGCCGTCTACCAGCGGTCCTTCATTCTGCAGCCACAGGAGGGCAAGCGCTACTTCCTCCAGCTCGAAGGCGTTGGCACCTATGCCACCATCACCCTCAACGACACGGAATATCCCAAGGAACTTATTGGTCGCACCGTCTTCACCCTTGATGTCACCGATGCCCTGAATACAGGCAAGAATACCCTGCATATCCTCGTCGACCATCCCGCCATGCAGACAGAATCTCCTTGGGTGTGCGGCGGTTGCTCATCGGAATGGGGATTCTCTGAAGGCAGTCAGCCCTTCGGCATCTTCCGTCCCGTCACGCTCATCGAGACCGATGACGTGCGCATTGAACCCTTTGGAGTACACATCTGGAACAACGCCGCTTGCGACAGTGTCTTCATCGAGACCGAAGTCAAGAACTACACCGATGCTGCCCAGCAGATAGAACTCGTCAACAAATTCACCCTGGCTTCAGGCAAACAGGTGTTCCGCTATGCAGAACCCGTAACCCTTGCTGCTGGCGAAACCAAGACGCTCCGCCATGCCGAGGCCATTAATGATGTCCACCGCTGGAATCTCGACGATCCCTACTTGTACAACCTCGCCACTATGATCAAACGCGGCGGTAAGACCACCGATGAGGTGCGCACGCCTTTTGGCATCCGCTCCATCTCCTGGCCCATCCCCAGCGCCACCACTTCCACCGATGCAAAAGCCACTACTCCCGACGGGTCACCGTCGAGCGACCACCGTTTCCGCCTCAACGGCACTCCCGTCTTCATCAATGGCACCTGCGAATACGAGCACCTCCTTGGTAACAGCCATGCTTTCTCGCCTGAACAGATTCGTTCTCGTGTGAAGCAGATTACCAACGCGGGCTTCAATGCCTTCCGTGAGGCCCACCAGCCCCACAATCTGCTCTATCAGCAACTCTTCGACCAACAGGGCATTCTCTTCTGGAGCCAGTTCTCTGCCCATATCTGGTATGACACGCCACAGTTCCGCGAAAATTTCAAACGGTTGCTGGTCCGATGGATCAAGGAACGGCGCAACAGCCCCTCCGTCATCCTCTGGGGCTTACAGAACGAGAGCGTGCTTCCCAAGGACTTTGCGGAGGAATGTAGCGATATCATCCGCCAGCTAGACCCCACCTGTCGTGACCAGCGCCTCATCACCACCTGCAATGGCGGTGAGGGTACCGATTGGAACGTCATTCAAAACTGGAGCGGCACCTATGGTGGCTCTGCCGACAACTACGACAACGAGCTGAAGCGCCCTGAGCAACTGCTCAATGGTGAATACGGTGCCTGGCGCACCATCGACCTTCACGGCCAGGAGAAATACAGCGAGGAATCCTTCACGGCCCTCCTTGAGAAAAAGGCCCGTTTAGCAGAAAGTGCTTTTGCCACTACTCCCGACAATCCTCAAGCCACCACTCCCGACGGGTCACCGTCGGGTAACCATGGTGTCTGCGGCCATTTCCAATGGCTCTTCGCCTCCCATGACAATCCCGGGCGCGTGCAGCCCGACGGCGCCCTGCGTCGTATCGACAAAATAGGGCCTATCAACTACAAGGGGCTCACCACTATCTGGGAGGAGCCCACCCCCGCCTACTACATGTATCGCCAGCACTATGCTGCAGCCACCACCTCACAGGCCGACAAGCACTATACTGCCACCACTCCACAGTCCAATAAACAAGATGTAGCCACCACTCCCAACGGGTCACCGTCGGGCTCCCTCCCCACCGCCGCCGACAGAAACCGCGATTTGGTGAAGGGCGCTGAGGGCTATCACTATCTCTACCGGATCAACTGCGGTGGTGATGCCTATGTCGACGAATTCAACCAGCAGTGGCAGGCTGACGACAGCATCATCAGCCACTCGTGGGGACAAGACTTTGAAGGCATCCATCCTTTCCAAGCTTCCCAGCGCCACATCCGAGAAGACATCCGAGGTACCAAGAGCGATGAACTCTTCCAGCATTTCCGCTTCGGTCGTCATCGCTTGTGGTACGCCCTTCCCATCGCCACCACTCCTGATGCGGCAACAAACAACCATCTCATCGCCACCACTCCCGACGGGTCACCGTCGGGTCTCTACCGCATCGAGCTCTACTTCACCGAGCCCTGGCACGGCAAAGGCGGAGGAGAACGAGATGACTACGAGGGCATGCGCATCTTCGATGTCGCTGTGAATGGCGAGACCGTTATCAATGATCTCGACCCATGGGCAGAAGCCGGCTACTGCGGAGCCATGAAGCGCATTGTGACAGCCAAGGCCAAAGACGGTAAGATTCGCATCTCATTCCCTGAGGTCAAGGCAGGACAAGCAATCATCTGCGCCATCGCCGTTGCCACTGTGGAGTCTGTTGCTGTGCCACAGCAACCAATGCAGCAAGTCCTCCCAGCCTACTGGCATACCCTCGACACCGACACGATTTCCAAACTACCCAAAGAAGAACTGCCGCAAGACACCGAAGCGCGCCCTGCTACGGTCTATCAGCCCACAAAGGCCAATCAGTTTATCATTAAACCTGGTTTGGGTCAGGAATATGCGCTACGCTTCCGCTACAAGAACACCACGGGACAGCCCCAGAAGGCTCGTATGACCATCACCGACTCGAAGCGCACGGTGCTGGTAGACCGTGAGGTGACATTCCCGCCCACGCCCAATAAATTCAAGATGCTCAGCACTACTACCGGCACGCAGATCAACGCTGGTACCTATACCGTCAAGGTGGACACCAAAGACATAGAATTCAAAGAACTCGAAATACAATAAAACACATGATGAAAGATTTTAACTTCTACGCCCCGACACGCGTGGTGTTCGGACGCGACAGCGAGAAACAGTTGGCACAACTGATCCGACAGCAGGGGGGCAGCCGTGTACTTGTACATTATGGCGGTGGCTCCGCCCGTCGCTCTGGTCTGCTCGACCGTACCTTCAACAGTTTGCGAAAAGCCGGCATTGAATATGTAGAGCTTGGTGGCGTGGTACCCAATCCTCTGCTCTCAAAAGTACAGGAGGGTATCGACCTCTGCCGCCGTGAACATGTCGATTTCATCCTTGCCGTGGGAGGTGGAAGCGTTATCGACTCCTCCAAGGCCATTGGCTATGGTGTCAATTATCAGGGCGATGTGTGGGATTTCTGGGATGGCAAAGCCACTCCGCAGCAGTGTCTACCCATTGGCGTCATCCTCACTATTCCTGCTGCTGGCAGTGAGATGTCGAGCAGTTGTGTCATCACCCGCGACGAAGGATTGCTGAAGCGTGGCATCAACAGCGACCTGTGCCGTTGTCGTTTCTGTATCATGAATCCGGAGCTGACCTACACGCTGCCCGTCTATCAGACTGCGGCAGGAGCAACAGATATCATGATGCACACCATGGAGCGCTATTTCTCCAAATACGAAGACATGATACTGACCGACGCCATTGCCGAGGCGTTGTTGCGCACGGTAAAAGATTGTGTCTTTGAAGTACTTGCCAACCCTAAAGACTATCGCCATCGCGCCCAAATCATGTGGGCCGGTTCGTTGGCACACAACGACCTGACAGAGTGTGGCACAGAGAAAGACTTTGCCACCCATCGTCTGGAACACGAGCTCAGTGCCGTCTATGGTGTCACACACGGTGCCGGCCTTGCAGCCCTCTGGGGTTCGTGGGCCCGCTACGTCATGCCCAAGCACATGAATCGTTTTGTTCAATTCGCTGTCAACGTGATGGGAGTGACCAACGACTTCTCTCACCCTGAAGCCACAGCCATGAAGGGCATTGAAGCCACCGAACGCTTCTTCCGTGCCATTGGCATGCCCACCAGCATCCATGAGTTGCTGGGACGCGACATCACTGATGAAGAAATCGGCACGCTGGCCGACCGTTGTAGTCGGGGCGGCACCATCACTGTGGGTGCTATGGAGGTTCTCAACCGTGAGGCCATGCTCAACATCTACCAAATGGCACGTTAGTACTATGAAGAAACTGAAAAATATCAAGGCCGCACTATTCGACCTCGACGGTGTTGTTTTCGACACAGAGCCCCAATATACACTGTTCTGGGGGCAGCAGTGTCGAGAGTATCACCCGGAACACCCAGGATTGGAGTATGAGATAAAAGGGCAGACGCTCACCCAGATTTATGACCGGCATTTCTCCGGTCCTCTGGCTCAAGAGCAGAAAGTCATCACAGAACGACTGAACGCCTACGAACGAGAGATGGACTATGAGTATGTGGACGGCTTCGAAGATTTCGTCCGCCAGTTGCGCAGCGAGGGTGTGAAAACGGCGGTGGTAACCAGTTCAAACCTAGACAAGATGAATTCGGTATATGCCAAGCACCCTGAATTTCAGGGGCTCTTCAACGAGATACTGACATCAGAGGATTTTGAGCATAGCAAGCCCGACCCCGACTGCTACCTCAAGGCAGCGATGCGGCTGGGCGTCACCCCTTCAGAGTGTGTGGTGTTCGAAGACAGTTTCAACGGCATCAAGTCGGGACGTGCTGCACAGATGCGCGTGGTTGGGCTTGCCACCACAAACCCTGTAGAAGCCATCCAGCCTCTATGCGATGAGGTATGGGAGAATTACAACTGACGACAAAATGCCACGCAGTTAGTCTTTCTTATATCAGAAAGTGATACTTGCTTATATATGAAAGTGATACTTGCCAGCCTGCTCTTGTCAGGCATCACACTAACAGCCTTCTCTGCCCCACAGTCAGAGAAAGATGAGATACGCTCCCAACAGGAACACCACGATTGGGAGGACAACCATGTGTTGCAAATCAATCGCGAGCCTGCACGGGCCTACTTCATTCCCTATGGTAAACAGAAAGGCGACCGTATGCTGTCGCTGAATGGTAACTGGCGCTTCCGTTGGACAAAGACACCAGACGAGCGCATCAAGGACTTCTATCGAACCGACTATGATGCCTCATCATGGCATACACTGGCCGTTCCTGCCAACTGGGAGGTAAACGGTTATGGCACACCCATCTACGTCTCTGCCGGTTATCCCTTCAAGATTGACCCACCCTACGTCACCCGTGAACCGAAGAAGGAATGGACAACCTATGAGGAGCGCAACCCTACAGGGCAATACCTTCGCACGTTCGTACTCCCCGACAGTTGGACTGCCACCACTCCCGACGGGTCGCCGTCGGGCCACGGTCAGACCTTCGTCCGCTTCGAGGGCGTGATGTCCGCTTTCTACGTATGGATTAACGGAAAGCGCGTCGGCTATTCCCAAGGTTCTATGGAGCCTTCCGAGTTTAACATCACCCCTTATATCAAGAGCGGTGAGAACCTGATAGCCATTGAGGTATATAAATACAGCGACGGTTCTTACCTTGAAGACCAGGACTTCTGGCGCTTCGGCGGCATCCACCGCGATGTACTGCTCTATCACACCCCCGATGTCCGTCTGCGAGATGTGGCTGTACGTACTACGCAGGATAAAGACGGATGGATACTGGCTGTCAACCCCCAGTTCTCCGTTTACAACGGCAGAACGGGCGACGGCTACCGCCTAGTAGCCACCCTCACCGACGGGTCCCGTCTTTTAGGCAGCGATTCCATTGCTGCTGATGAAGTTCTCGACCTCGCCCACAAGGCTGCCCGCATGAACGAGTGGTATCCCCAGCGCGGCTATCGCAAATTCAACCGCATGGAGATAAAGGTTGATGCCCCCCATTTGTGGAGTTCAGAAAGTCCCTATCTCTATACCCTACTGATGGAGCTCAAGGCTCCTAATGGGGAAACCATGGAACGCGTGTTGCAAAAGGTGGGTTTCCGCACCATCCGCATTGAGGGAGGTCAGCTGCTCATCAATGGACAGCCCATCAAGATTCGTGGTGTCAACCGTCATGAGCACGACCCCTACAAGGCCCGTGTGATGACAGAAGCGCTCATGCAGAAAGACTTGAAGCTGATGAAAGAGGCACATATCAATGCCGTGCGACTGTCCCACTACCCCAACTGTCCGCGATGGTATGAGTTGTGCGACTCGATGGGGATGTATGTCATGGACGAGGCCGACTGTGAGACCCATGGTTTGCGGGGCACACTGGCCTCGACACCCGACTGGACAGATGCCTTTATGGACCGTGTCGTGCGTATGGCAGAACGCGACAAGAACCACCCCTCCATCATCTTCTGGAGTTTGGGCAATGAGAGCGGCTATGGTGCTAATCATGCTGCCATGTCGGCGTGGCTCCATGAGTTCGACCCCACACGCCCTGTTCACTATGAGGGCGCACAGGGCATGGCGTCGGTTGCCTCCGACAGGGTGCGCACTGCTGCCGACCCGCAGACCATCGACATCATCTCGCGCTTCTATCCCCGTGTGATGCAGGAATATCTAAACCCTGGCACTCCAGAGGGCAGCGACAAGGAGCGAGCAGAGAATGCCCGATGGGAACGCCTATTGGAGATAGCCCAACGCGATGGTGACCACTGCTCGTGGGAGGGTTCTGACGGGGGGCCACGTCCTGTACTCACCAGCGAATATGCCCATTCGATGGGCAACGCACTGGGCAATTTCAAGGAGTATTGGGATGAGATCAACTCCAATGCCCGCATGTTGGGCGGCTTCATCTGGGATTGGGCCGACCAGGGTATTATTATTAAAGAGGAAAGAGGAATGAGGAATGAGGAGGGAGGAATGAGGAAAGAGGAAAGAGGAGCCACCGTTCCCGACGGTTTTCCGTCGGGTCCATCGGTCAAAGTGCTCTACGGCGGCGACTTTGGCGACAAGCCCAACCTGCATGCTTTCTGCATGAACGGCATTGTGATGAGCGACCGTACTCTGACTCCCAAGTACTACGAGGTGCAGGCAGTCTATGGAGATGGGCCGCAGTCGTTTGCTGAGACTGCAGTGGCTAAGCCCAAAGCGTCAAAGTCTAAAGCACTCACAGCCGAGCTCTCACATCTCCTCTCTACCGCTAAGCCACAGGTCTTCCGTGCTCCAACCGACAACGACAAGGGTTTCGGCAACTGGCTGGCAAAAGAGTGGAAGCGCAGTGGTCTCGACACACTGACAATCCCCATGATCACAGAGCAGAAGGGCAACGAGCTGACCTACACCTTCACCATCCCTGAAGGGTTGCCCGACTTGCCCCGTCTGGGTATTGTGCTGGAGTTGCCTCGCGAATACGAACAGCTCACATGGTATGGTCGCGGTCCCTGGGACAACTATCCCGACCGCAAGGAGTCTTGCCCTGTTGGTCTTTGGAAATCTACCGTTTCCGAGCAATATGTCCATTATCCCCGTCCACAAGATAGCGGCAACCACGAAGACTGTACCTACATCGAACTGAAGACCAAACGAGGAAAGAAGATTCGCATCGAGGCTGTCGATGAGCCGTTCTCGTTTGCTGCCCTGCCCTACTCTGCCCAGTACATTGCCTCAAAGAGCCACGACTACGAATTACAGGACGAGGGGAAAACCTTCGTCAGCATCTCCTGTGCCGTGATGGGACTGGGCAACAGCTCTTGCGGCCCTGGCGTGCTGAAGAAGTACACTATCGACAAGGGCAAAAAGTACCAGTTGAAAATACGTATCTTGTAGTCCTGCACTACAGGATATCGACCGTTATCTTTTCATGATGACAGCTCTCACCACAAACCACCCGTGCATCAGCAGGGTTGTCAGCAGGCCATAGTGCCTGCTCATCACCCAGAAGCGCTCCTTCAGAGAGGCACGGTGGTTCCTTGTGGTGGCACCCTCTTCGGTATAGTTGGCCACCACCATCTTGGTGTTACACAGTTCCAGCCCCAGCCTTTCTGTCTCTTTCATCACCCGTATGCACCAGTCCACATCGGCAGAAAAACGATAGCGCGTGTCATATTGCACATTCTTGGCAATATCCGTACGGGCATAGAAGGCCTGATGACACACCAGCATGCCCTGGCGGAATGAACGCCAGGAGAGCTGAGTAGGAGGCTGCAACCTGCGAGGATGCAGATAGCGCCCTTCACCATCCACGATATCGGTATTGCCATAGAGCACGCCAGGCAGTTCTGACGAAGGCAACTCGTTCAGCCGGCCTGTCTGAGCCACTCGCTCCAACGTGTCGCTGGCAGGAAAGAAATCACCGGCATTCATATAGACCACATAGTCGCCCGATGTCTGCGTCAGGCCCTTGTTCATCGCATCGTAGATTCCATGGTCTGGTTCCGAGAGGATGATCACCTTATGACCATTATCCGAAGCGTCACTCTCCGACTTATAGCGCTCTGCCAGCAGCAATGTACCGTCTTTCGAAGCCCCGTCGACAATCAGATGTTCCACACCCACATAGGTCTGACCGAGTACACTGTCGAGCGTACGCTGAACCACTTTTTCAGCGTTGTAGGTAATGGTGACAATGGTGAAGCGTATCATCTCTTCTGCATCTTGGGATGCATTGCCTCTTGGTAAACTTCCATATACCTGTTGGCAACACTCTGTTGTGAATAGCATTGGGCCACTTTATGCACGCAGTTGCGCGACAACAGCTCGGCATCGGCCTCTTCCAGCACATAGTACAGTCCGCGGGCCAGATCCTCACTGTTGCAATAGTCGGCTACATAACCCGTCTCCTGATGGTCTATCTCCTCGGGGATGCCACCAACCCTGAACCCCACACAGGGCACTCCACAGGCCATGGCCTCCATGATGGTATTGGGCAGATTTTCAGACAAAGACGGCAGCACAAACACATCGGCAGCATTGTATACCGTAGCGATGCGGCGCTCATCGTTCACATAGCCCAGTGCACAGGTCTGGAAAGGCAGCTGAAGGGCTATCTCCTCTGCATGTCCGCCTAAAATGGTTACCACCGTATTTTGGAAATGGTCGCCATGTTTGTGAGCCAACAGTTGGCATGCCTCCACCAGATAGTGCATCCCTTTATTAGGATTATTGACCCGCTGCGATACAAACAGGATGATGTGTCCCTCTAGTGGCAGATTCAATGCGCGGCGAGCTTCCTGCTTGCCGGTCGGGCGATACACCCGCATATCTATTGCATTCGGCACCACCCTCACCTCCTGACCTTTCAGGAGCGCACTCTTTCGGGCTTCCTCGCCCAACCATTCACTGCATGTTACAAAGGTGGCACGCTGACCATTCAGCATATTCTTTTTCTGCTGCCACACACGCACAGACAAATCGTTTTCGCAGCCTCCACCAGGCAATAGTCGGCAGTGGCTGCATTGCGATTCAAACTTCCGGCACTCCAGCGTAAGATGACAGAGAGCCGTGGCAGGCCAGATGTCATGCATAGTCCACACCACCGGCTTACCCGATGTCAGAATCTTGCGGATATCCTTCAGCGACAGCATGCCCTGATTCACCCAGTGGAGGTGTATCACATCAGCCTCCTGAAACTCAGGCAACTGAGTGATATCCGTACCAGCATTAGCGATATCTATCTCGAACAGATGCTCGCGCTTCAGCCGCAGATGCAGCCAGATGCAAAGACGCTCCCACAGGAAATGCCAACGAGGCATCCAGGAAGAAGGCAGTCCACTGACTGTCAGCGAGTCACTTTCCTTGTCTCTCACCAGCATCTTGGCCTTCACACCGTGGTTGTTCAACGCGTCCATCAGGCGGTTGGCAGCCACAGCAGCACCACCCGTCCGTTCGCTTGTATTCACTATCAGTACTCGCATATCGTAAGAAAATCAGGAGATCGTGTAACTTGATAGATTGCTATGTGTCGACACTTGGACTCGAACCAAGGACCCCCACCATGTCAAGGTGATACTCTAACCAGCTGAGCTATGCCGACGCAAGAGTTTCAAGTTTGCGGCTGCAAAGGTACGCATTTTTTTCTATATCCCATGCTATTTATCATTAAAAAATAATAAAAAAGGACTGAAATCTTCTTTTTCACGCATAATGTGAGTACCTTTGCATTCAAATACAAGCATTTATACATTTATGAAGCAACAAAAGATTATTTTGATGTCAGCAGCAGCCATGATGGCTCTGCTAACAGCATGTTCAGGATTCAAAATGGGTGAGCTGACCAGCGAGAACTTCAAGGTGACACCCAATCCTCTGGAAGTGGAACAGGGACAGGTGACAGCAACCGTGAACGGGGTGTTTCCAGAGAAGTTCATGGATAAAAACGCACGGCTGGTGGTCTACCCGGAACTGAGATATACCAAAAACGGCGAACAGCTGACGAAGACGGCACAGGCCGTCACTTTTATCGGTGAGAAGGTGGTGGGCAACGAGCAGACCATCAGCTATAAGGATGGCGGCTACTACAACCAGAAGACCACTTTCGACTACGAGCCTGCCATGCAGCAGAGCGAGTTGTGGATGAGAGCCGAGGCCTATCATAAAGACAAGAAGGTGGAACTGCCAGCCGTGAAGGTGGCACAAGGTGTGCTGGCCACCAGTGAGTTGTATCACCAGACGCTGACTACAGCCCAGCCCTGTATGGCTGCCGACAGCTATCAGCGCGTCATCGCCCAGAAGCAGGAGGCCAACATCAAGTTTCTCATTCAGCAGGCAGAATTGCGCAAAAGCGAGCTGAAGAACAATTCGGTGCAGGAGTTTGTGAATCTGCTGCAGCGCATCAGTGCCGACCGCGAGGGCATGAACCTGAAAAATGTCGAGGTGTCGGCCTATGCCTCTCCCGATGGTGGTTTCGACCTCAACGAGAAGCTGGCCAACAAGCGTCAGCAGAACACGGAGACGTATGTGAAAGACCAGCTGAAGAAGAGTGGTGTCGACGGTGATGTGGAAGCCAGCTATACCGCTCAGGACTGGGAAGGTTTCCAGCAGTTGGTGCAGACTTCCGACATACAGGACAAAGATGTCATCGTAAGGGTGCTCTCCATGTATAAAGACCCGCAGGAGCGCGAACAGCAGATCAAGAACATGAGCCACGGATTCAAGGAGCTGGCCGACGGTATACTGCCCCAGTTGCGCCGTTCGCGACTCATCATCAACTATGAGACCGTGGGTCGCAGCGACCAGCAGATACTGTCGCAGCTGAAGAGCGACCCCAAGCAACTGAGCATCGAAGAGCTGCTCTATGCCGCATCACTCGTGAAGACCGACAGCGAGAGGGAAGCGGTGTATAAGAGCGCCACCCAGTGCTATCCCAACGACAGTCGCGCCTACAACAACCTGGCTGCGCTGGCCTACAGCAAGGGCAACTACGGCGAGGCACAGCAGATGCTCAACAAGGCCGCCACACTGAATGGCAGCAGTGCTGAAGTGAATGCCAACAAGGGTCTGCTGGCTCTGAAGCAGGGTGACACCAAGACTGCCGAGATGCTCATCTCGAAGGCTGCTACTGCGGGCCATGTGAACGAGACCATCGGCAACCTGCATCTGGCACAGGGCAACTACGCACAGGCAGAGAAAGATTTCGAGGGTGTGAACAGCAACAGTTCTGCATTGGCACAAATCATGAACAAGAACTATGCCAAGGCTTCGCGCACCTTGCAGAATGTACAGCAGCCCGACGGCATGACCGACTATCTGAAGGCCATCATCAGCGCCCGTCAAGGCAACAAGGAGGAGGCCACCCGACTGCTGAACAGTGCACTTGCGAAAGATCCCTCGCTGAAGGCCTATGCCGACAATGACATGGAGTTCGAGACGCTAAACAAATAATGTATGACCAGGAGTTTCTGGAGTTCAGTAGTCACAGTAGTTACAGACGTCAGAGGAGTTGCAGACGCTAGAGTATGCTGGCTCCTGACGGTTCTTTCCTGTTTGCTGGTTTCCTGTGGTGTGGAAGGCGACAGATTCAGACTGGAAGGCCGTCTGCGCAACATGAACCAGGGCGAATTCTGGGTTTACAGTCCTGACGGCGGCATCAACGGCATAGACACCATCAAGGTGCGCGACGGGCGATTTGCCTATGAGAAACCGCTGCATGATCCTGCTACCCTGATCATCATTTTCCCCAACTATTCCGAGCAGCCCGTATTTGCACAGCCTGGAGCGAAGGTCACCATCAAAGGCGACGCCTCGCACCTCAAAGAAATAACCATCAAAGGCACCAGCGACAATGAAAAGATGACAGCACTGCGCCATCAACTCAACGAACTGATGCCCCCCGATGTTCCCAAGAAGGTGGCATCATACATCCGAGAAAATGCCGAGTCGCCCGTCTCGGTCTATCTGCTGCTGCGCTATCTTGTTAATACGCCCTCACCCGACTACAAAGAGGCCAGGGCGCTGACCCAACTGCTGATGAAGCAACAGCGCGACAACGGACAACTGATACATCTGAGCAAACAATTGCCTCAAGTCACAGGAGGACAGACAGGGACGCTGCTTCCAAAGTTTGCTGCTACCGATATCAAAGGCAACAAGGTGACCGAAGCCGCCCTGAAGGGACGTGTGGCTGTAGTGACAGCATGGGCCTCGTGGAACTATCAGAGCACCGACATACAGCGCCGGCTGAAGAAACTCAAAGACAAGCACGGCGACAAGCTGGGGGTGGTGAGCATCTGTCTGGAAGGCCGTCCGGCAGAGTGCAAGCGCATTGTAGACCGCGACTCGCTGAAATGGTCGACGGTGTGCGACGGGAAGATGTGGCAGACACCGCTGCTTGCCACCTTCGGCATGGCCAACGTGCCCGACAATATTGTGACTGACGAGAAGGGACTCATCGTGGCGCGCAGCCTGTCATCAGAAAAGCTGGAAGAGAGAATCAACAAGCTATTAAGCAAGTGAGCTACTGATTCCACCAGATTCCACCACGCGTCTTTCACCCATAAGCACCCATAAAAAAGATTCGCCCTCATGTTGAGGGCGAATCTTTTTATCATAGAGGAACTGGTATTCTCTTAGTCTGCAACGAGTGTGAAGCGCTTGAAAGCAACGATCTTCAGCTCCTTGTCCTGCTTGGCGAGCCACTGGGCAACAGTAGCCTTGTCGCCGTCGCCGAACTGGAACTCCTGATCTACCAGACAGTTCTCCTTCAGGAACTTCTGCACACGACCCTTGGCGATGTTCTCAATCATCGGCATCTTCAGCTGAGCCTCACCCTCTACTTTGGCGTCGGCAATAATCTTGCGAGCCTCGTCGGCCTGCTCCTTGGTGAGCCAGCCCTTGGCGGTGTTGCTCTCGATGTGGTCTTCGCTGTCAACGAGGTTGGGGTTGATGCCAGCCTTCTTGAGCTTCATCTCAACAAACTTCTCAACCTGCTCCAGCTTGGTCTTCTCGAAAGAGGTCTTGTACTCCTCGTCGAGAATCTTCTGGTCAACGCTCTGAGCGTCGAGAGCCACGGGTTTCATGGCAGCCACCTGCATAGCCACCAGGTGACCCTGCTCGGCAGCGGGCTTGTTGGTCTGAACCATGGTGCACAGGGTGTGCTTGCCCATGTGGTCGTAAACCTCCACGTTGTCGCCTTCGAGTGTCAGGTAGCCGTCGAGTTCCATCTTCTCACCGGTGATACCACTGCGCTGAGTAACAGCCTCCTGAGCGGTCTGTCCGTTGATGTTGAGAGCCTTCACAGCCTCAATGTCCTGAGCCTTGGCAGCGATGGCAGCGTCGAGGATGC
>Ga0326512_10001422_pt1 | contig 18553 bp, 20 predicted proteins | sample 1_2617_0518_D_FD_203652 | JGI IMG/M metagenome (GOLD analysis project Ga0326512, IMG submission 203652) | Bovine rumen microbial communities from UC Davis, California, United States - 1_2617_0518 | ecosystem: Host-associated > Mammals > Digestive system > Stomach > Rumen | place: USA... | reverse complement strand
GCGAGACTTCTATGGGCTGCTGCTTCATGAGGTCGTGCGCACAATCAAGAATTTCCTCCGTCGTGAAATACGTCTGGCTTCCCCACTCGTAAGCGGTGCGCTGCTCCTCCTCGATGGCGTCCGAGATTGCGCGGGCCTTTGCCTCTTCGCTCAACTCGCTAAAGAGATACTCGGTGCTGGTGCGGGCGGCGTGGCTGGTGGTTATGGTGACGTTTCCGGCGTCGTCGGTCGTGATGGTCTTACGCTCGGTGTAGGTCGTGGTAACGATGCTCATTTCTGTGACTTCCTTCCTGTGGCTGTTGCCGCTTACGGGGTGGGCCCTATTCGAGCGCGGGGCCCTTCGCGCTGGTTGCCTAGATGGCGTAGTAAGTGAAGAGCTCGTGACGCTCTGCGATGGCTGCGAGATCCTCACCAAAAGCGGACCAAACGCGCGCGCCGTCTGCTGTGTAGCGGGTGGCCTCGGCCTCGATTGCTTCGACGTCGTAGGCGTCGGGGTCTCCAAGGTATGCGAGGAGTTCATGGCGCTGATAAATGGGGGCGGGCTCTTCGAGGTCCTCGGGATCGGCTGCAGCTTCGCGGGCGTTCTGCTCGGCGGTCTCCTCTGCGCTGATTGCATAGCGGCGGGCGCGCTCGGCGTACTCGGCGGCGGCGTCGGCGATGCTCGCGGCGTTGCTGGTGCCTGCCTCGGCTGCAAGCTCGGCGGCGTCACTTGCGAGAATTGCGGCGTAGTCTGCAGAAAAACGGGCTTCGCGGGCCTCGGCCTCTGCGGTCTCGGTGTCGTAGTCAAGCGCGGCGGCTGCGGTCTTGGCTTCGTGCTTCTGGGCCTCGCTCATGGCCTGCGCTGCGCGCTCCATCTTCGCGGCTGCAGCCTCCTCGGCGGTGATGGCGTCAAATTCGATACTAGTGACTTCGTCGCCGTTGTCGAGGCGGTCGATCATGTAAAAGGTGCCCTTGTACTGCACAAACACATTGAAACCTGTGGTGCTGTACCAAACTGTGCGGGTTGCGTGGGCAAAATAGTTGTCCGGCGTGCGAAACTTGACACTGTAGCTCTGGCGCTCGATCTCGTATGTGAGGCTTCCGCGTTGGCTCTTGATGTACTTTTTCATGTCCTTCGCTCCTTCTTTGCTCGCCTCTTCGCGTCTCCGAGGCTTTCGTGTTGGCTTTCGGCTGGTTGCCGCTCGTGTCCACTATAGGGCGCAAATGCTTAGGGGTGCGGATGGGGTGCAAATGCTTAGGATGATTTCACAAATAGAACACAAATGCTTAACACCAAAAGGCGGTAAACTGTTTGAAATGGGTACGTTTGTTCTGTTTTGGAGGCGGTGCGGGTGAATTCTTTGGAGGCTTTGCGGTTGATGCTCGTGCGGTCTGGTATGAGCTCGTATCGGGTCGCGTTGGGGCTGGGGCGGGCCTCGTCCTATGTGGCGGGCATGCTTCGCCGTGGTAGTTGTCCATCCGCTGACCTGTTGGCAAAGATGGCGCATTTATGCGGTTATCGTCTTGACCTAGTTCCCTACGATGGATCGGAGGCTATCCACATAGACGGGGGCGGGGCTGACTAGGCTTCTGTCTTCTGTGCTCGACCTGCTGGGGCTCGGCGTCTGCTAGGCGTCGGGCCCCTTTCTATGTCTAGGCTTCTGCAGGGCTCTCACGCTTCGCGGCTGGGCTTCGCGTCTGTCTGTCTAGGCTCCTCGGTTGCGTGGCTTCTGTGGCCTCTGGTAGGCGTCTGGGCTGGTCGCTCTCCGCTGCTGCTGGTCTCCTGGTCGGCTGTCTTTGTTGGCGGCTGCTGGTCTCCTGGTTGGCTTCGAGGTGCGCGGCGTGATGGATCGGGGCGGGCTGGATAGTCTCTCATTCGAGCGGGGCGGGCGGTCTGCTGACTACGCTCCCGCTTCTCTCCGCTTCTTTCTGCTGGTCGCTCTCCGCTTCTGTGCTTGCTTCTGTCCATGCTTCGCCTCGGTAGGTCTTCGGGGCGGGCGGGCTGATTCTCTTCTGTGCTTCGAGCTCGTTACCCTTCGAGCGCGGCGGGCTGGTCTTCGCTTGCTTCTTCTCCTTGCATCGGTCGCGCCGTTAGGATCGGCGATTCATTCGGGCTGGTCTTCGAGCGCTGGGCGGTCTTCGCTTCGCTGCAGTCTGCTCGCATGCTCCGGCTGCTGGGCTCCTCGGGCTGCTCGCTCTCGTCCTTCGCTCGTCTCCTTCGCTCCGCTCGCCTCCTTGGCTGCGCTCTCCTTGGCTTGGCTCCCTGGCTCGCCTCCTTGGGCTGGCCTCGCCTCCTCCGCTCGCCTCGGCTGGCTGGCTCGGCTGGCGTTAGCCTTGTCTTACTCTCGACTGTTAGGCAGGGGTAACACCCCGAGGTTAAACGCTTAACATTAAACGGTTAACGAAGGGCCCCCAGGGCCTCGCGCGGCTGGACTCAAGGGGGGAACGGCGCGGAGGAAGATAGGAGTTTGCGTGAGACCACCCCTAAAAGCACTTTAGCGTGCTAAAGTGGAGGGGATTTCAATACCACTTTTCCGCAGTGTCGAGGGGGTTCGTGGGCAGCTATCACGCACCGCAGCCATGGCAGCGCAGGTTCTACAGGTCAAAGGGCTGGCAGGAGTGCCGCAGGGTGGTCTGGGAGCGTCAGAACGGCCTCTGTGCCGACTGCATGAGCCGTGGCGAGTTCACGCCCATAGACGAGGTGCATCACCTCACGCCATTGACCGAGCTGAACGTCGGGAACCCCAAGATTAGCCTCGACCCAGACAACTGCGTTGGTCTGTGCCGCAACTGCCACAACAGGCGGCACGAGAAGGGATTCAAGACCGAGCCAACTAGGGTCTGGTTCGATGAGCAGGGTAGGCCCATGAGGAAGGGAGTCGAATGGTAGGTGAGCTCGTTCTCATGCCGGAGGCGAGGCCAGCAATCGCAACGGTGAAGACGCCCGTGTTCGATGAGGGCGGGTACGTCACGCACTACGAGATGAAGGAGCTCGTCTGTGCCGTGCATACCGTCCAGACAGGCAAGGGCGGCTGGGTGTGCGAGTTGGAGGACGGCACGGTTTCCATCGTGCCCTTCGAGAAGGTGAGGTTTGTCGATGGCGAAGAGTGAGACCTACAAGAAGGAGGTCATACGCGAGTCCGAGGCCTACAAGGCCATGGTGAGGACTGGGCGCTACGACCTCGCAGACCCAACCATCGAGTCAACCATCTGCCAGTACGCATGGCTCGATGACAAGATCGAGGAGTGCCGCCGCATCTTGGACACCGAGGGCCTGATGGTCGATGGGCTGCACGGCAAGATTCAGAACCCCGCGCAGGGCTCCATCAAGGCCTACATGGGCATGCAGGGCGAGGCGTTGCGCCAGTTGAAGCAGCTCAGCACCACGGCCCCAGAGAAGGGCGACGACCTCGATGACTTCCTCAAGGGGGCCTAGCATGAGGTACTTCGGCAACGTCCTGTACCTCTGCGACGGTAAGGCGTGCGACAACCCGACCCACTGCCACCACAACGGCACTGGTGACTGCCGCCACACGCACCAGTGGCAGCACGCCATCCATCCAGACATCGACCTCAAGGACTTCGTCTCAAGGCCTAGCAGGATGGAGGGCAAGGTAGACCTCTGGGAGCCCTATGACTAGCGCGTACCACGAGTACATAGCGGACGTTCTCGCTGGCGCGTTCGTCACCTCTGGCAAGATAAAAAAGCTGTGCGCCAAGCTCAAGGCCCGTGGTGACACCTACAAGCGTTGGCACTACGACCAGGCTAGGGCAGACCACGCCATCAGCTTCATCGAGTCGTTCTGCTGCCAGACCGCAGGGGAGATTGGCAAGAAGCTGCGTCTGCAGCCGTTCCAGAAGTTCCTCGTCTCTGCCGTCTTTGGGTGGATTGACGATGATGGGTACCGCGAGTTCCAAGAGGTATTGGTGGTGATCGGCCGTAAGGCCGGAAAACTACCCTCTGTGCGGCCATCATGCAGTACTTGATGGTCGCAGACGGAGAGTACGGCCCCCAGATTTACACCATGGCATGCACGGACTCTCAGGCCGCTCTGTGCTTTGGCGGCGCGAAGAAGATGATGCGCCAGTCACCAGCGTTGGGAAGGCGAGAGCGCATGGGCCTCGTGCCAGAGCGTAGGCGGCAGGGCATCCTGCACGAGGCGAACGACGGCTACATAACCACGCTCACCATGAACACGGAGCTCGACGGCCTCGACGTTCACGGCGCGGTGTGCGACGAGATTGCCGCATGGAAGTCGGACGGCCCGTACAACGACGTTAAGCAGGGCATGTCCGCACGCCGACAGCCGCTCATGTTCGAGATTACGACCGCTGGCTTCGTGCGCAACTCCATCTACGACACCCAGTACGCCTACGCCTCAAGGTGGCTGGACGGCGAGATCGAGGACGACCGCTTCATCCCGTTCATCTGGGAGCTCGATAGGGCCGACGACTGGATGCATGACGAGGAGTGCTGGTACAAGGCCAACCCCGGCCTTGGCACCATCAAGTCAATCGACACCCTCCGTGGCTTCGTGCAGAGGGCCATCAACGAGCCCACGTTCCGTCCCACCGTTCTCACCAAGGACTTCAACGTTCCGCAGAACAGCTCGACCGCGTGGCTCACGTGGGAGGAGTCTGGCAGCGACGAGCGTTTCGACTTCTGGGGCGCGGGCTTCCGCTACTGCATCATCGGCTTCGACTACGCGCAGTCGGTGGACTTGGCCGCTGCTCAGGTCTTGTGCATGCGGCCAGAGCGCAACGAGGATGGCACCGTTAAGAGGGACACTGACGGCACCCCCATCTTCGACCCGCACATCTACGAGACGAGCATGTACTGGATGCCAGAGAGCAAGTTGGAGGCTCAGGAGAAGAAGGGCGACAAGGCGACGAAAGACCACGCCCCGTATCGCCTCTGGAAGGACCAAGGGCTTCTGAGGGTCGTGGCTGGCAACGTCGTGCCCACGTCTGTTCTGGCCGAGTTCATCAACGAGCTCAGGGACGAGCACGGCCTGTACACCTTCGCCATCGGCTACGACCCTTGGCACATCATCGGCAGCGACAGGGAGCTGCTTGAGCAGATGGTGGGAAGGGAGAGGTGCGAGGCTGTCATTCAGGGAGCCAAGACCCTCTCAGACCCCATGTACCGCATCCGTGCGGACTACCAAGAGGGCAGGTTCATAGACGATGCGCACCCCATCAACCGCTGGTGCCGCATGAACGTCATGGTCACGACGGACACGAACCTCAACATCCTGCCCGACAAGAAGGAGGGCAAGGGCGCGAACAAGATAGACGGCTTCATGGCAGAGCTCGACGCCTACATCGCGCTCCTCCGCCACGAGTCGGAGTACAAGGCTCTGCTCACGTAGGGCAATTATGCAGATTCGCGGATAAAAACATTCGTACTTGACAATTACAGGTATAACCCTTAGATTGTATACGATGGGATTTATGTATGGCCTCCGAAGATTCGGGGGCCTTTTTCATGCCGGTCGGAGGTGGCGCACTTGGCGAACGACGGGCTCATTGCAAAGGTGCTCGGAAGGTTCCGCAGGCGGTCTACCGCGAGGGACGCCACAACGACCTACTTCCGCACCCTCACGGAGTACAACCCAGCGTTCAGGACATGGCACGGCGGGGTCTACGAGATGGAGCTGACGAGGGCGTGCATACACGCCTTTGCCAGCTCTTGCTCCAAGGGCGAGCCGCACATCAAGGGCAACGGAAGGCCAGAGCTGGTCAAGGCCTTCGAGAGCTGGCCCAACCCGTACATGACGTGGCCGAGGTTCCTGTACAGGCTTGCCACCATCTACGAGGTGGACTGCACCGCGTTCGTCATCCCCACATACGACGAGCGGGGGTACACGAACGGCCTGTTCCCGTTGAAGCCCGACTACACGGAGCTTCTGGACGTGGACGGCGAGATGTGGGTGCGGTTCACGCTGAGGACGGGCGAGCGCATGGCGTTCCCCGCGTCGGAGGTCTGCTGCATCTCCAAGTACCAGTACATCAGCGACTACTTCGGCACGGCGAACAACCTGCAGGCCACCATGAGCCTCCTAGACAAGCAGGTTCAGGCCGAGAACAACGCAATCGACATCGGCGGCAAGATAAAGTTCATCGGCAAGGTCGTTGGTCAGGTCGCGCCAGAGGACCAGAGGCGCAAGCGCGACGAGTTCTATGCGAGGAACTTCACGGACAACGACACGGTGCTAATGACCTACGACTCCACGTTTGCAGACATACAGCAGGTCAAGGCGAGCACGTACACCATCTCTACCGACGAGATGGAGCGCATCGACAAGCACGTGTTCGACTACTTCGGCTGCAACGAGGCCATCCTGCAGAACAGCGCGGACGAGGCCAAGTGGGACTCCTACTACGAGGGCAAGGTCGAGACCTTCTTCCTGCACCTCTCCGAGGGACTCACGCAGTCGTGCTTCTCTAGGCGCATGGTCACGCAGTCGGACGCCCCGAACCGCATCTGGTTCGGCTCCGACAGGCTGCAGTTCGTCTCAGCGGCCACCAAGCGAAACATCGTCCGAGACATGACCTCCTACGGAATCATGACCGTCAACGAGGGTAGGGCGATCCTAGACCTTCCCAAGCTCCCTGGCATGGACGTGTTCATGGTGCGCGGCGAGTTCTTCCAGATGGACATGAGCGGTCGCGTGGTGTTCGCGTCTGGTGGCCGCGAGGGGCTACCCACGCCAGACCCCGTGGACGACCCAGACTTCGACCTCGGCGGAGACGACCAGATTTACAACGACGCCGACGCCTATGGCGCGGTGGAAAAGGCAGACGTTTAACAACCTAGGAGGCAGAGATGCCAGCCAAGCCGAACGAACGGCAGTACCGCTCGCTGCTCACGCCGCTTGCTCCCGTCTCCACGGGCGCTGAGAAGCGGTTTGACAGTGACTTCTACGTTGAGGGCTACGCAAGCACCTTCAACGACCCCTACATGCTCTACGAGTTCGACGGCGTGGAGTACTGGGAGGTCATCGACCCCGACGCCTTCCGTGACTGCGACATGAGCGATGTCCTGTTCCAATTCAACCACGAGGGGAGAGTCTTCGCTCGTCAGAGCAATGGCACCCTCGTAGTCGAGCCGCAGCTCCACGGCCTGTTCGTCGCAGCAGACCTTGGCAGCACAACGTCCTCTCGCAGCATGTACGAGGACATCGAGGCTGGGCTCATCACGCGCATGTCGTGGGGCTTCATGCCCGACTGGGACTCCATCGAGGACGTGTACGACGAGGAGTCCCGCAAGTTCACTTCAACCATCCATCGGGTCGAGCGCATCTATGACGTTTCGAGCGTCTCCCTGCCTGCCGACCCTAATACGGAAATTAGTGCGCGTTCCTACTTTGACGGAGCGATCAAGAGGATTGAGGCGGAGCGACTTCAAAGCGCACTTGAGGCCCAGAAGGCTGCTGAGCTTAGACGTAAGCGCATGGAGCTGAGGGCCAAGTCAATGCAACTTCGATAGCTAGGAGGATTCGGATGCTCATTTCCGAGTTCACCCCCATGGACGCGGTCTCGCTGCGTCGCATGGATGGCGAGGCCTACATGACCCGCCGCGCGGAGGTGCTTGAGCTCTCCGCCAACCTGCCCGAGGACGCAACCCTTGAGCAGATGGAGTCCCTCGACTCCGAGATGAACCTGTACAAGTCCGAGGACGAGCACCGCGCCAACATCGCGGCCCTGAACGCAGAGAAGCGTCAGCTCGTCATCGGCGGTGGCGGCAACACCGTTGATTCGGTTGCCACCAAGACCGTCAACGAGAACAAGATTGAGGAGGCACCCACCATGGATGCTCAGGCACGCTCCCTCGGCGAGCACTTCGTCAACTATGCCAAGCGCGAGGGTCACGGCAAGTCCTTCCACCTCGTCGCCCCCGCCTACTCCCGCGCCGCCACCGACACCCACGTGTCCCCGGCTGGCGACGAGCTCAAGGCCACCGCGACCACCTTCGACACCTCCATCGTTGAGGGCGTCCGCGAGTCCATGGGCGTTCTGAACCTGCTTGGCCGCGAGGTCATCGAGGGCAACACCCTCGTGTTCTTCACCGAGGCCGCTATGGAGGGCACCATCGCCAACTCCATCGCTGAGGGTGCCAAGAAGTCCCAGGTCCACTTCGCCGACCCGACCCCGACGACCGTGACCCTTGAGAAGATCGCGGCCTTCATCAAGGAGTCCGACGAGTTCATCGATGACTACGGCTTCCTCGCCTCCGCCATCAATGGCCGTCTGCTCTACGAGCTCAACCTCGTGCGCCAGAAGAAGGTCATCACCGACCTGCTCGGCACCTCCGGCATCCAGACCATCGGTGCCACCACCGCCGTCACCCGCGACGCCGTGGCCGTGGCCGACGAGATTGCCAACGCAATCGCCAACACCGTTGAGCAGTCTGGCCGTCCGGCCAACGCCATCGTCATGACCCCAGCCATCTGGAAGATTCTGCGCATCGGCAAGAACGCCGACAAGGACTACTACGGTGGCGGCTACTTCTCCGCCCTGCACGGCAACAACATCTGGAACCTGCCCATCGTCCTCTCCAACCAGCTCACCGCCAACCACATCGTCGTCGGCGCGTTCGACACCTGCGCGTCCCTGGTCACCAAGGCCGAGGGCGTCACCGTCGAGGCCGTCAACACAAACGAGGACGACTTCGTGCGCAACCTGATGACCGTCCGTGCAGAGGTCCGCGAGAAGCTGGCCGTCCGCATCCCCGCTGGCTTCGTGGACATCACCGTGGCGGCTTAGTAATGCTGCGCACCTACAAGTGGCGCGGCGTGTTTTGGCGGTTCGAGGACGGCAGGGTGCCAGAGGGTGCCGTGCTTGTCGAGGCCAAGAAGCCCGTCACGCCTGAGACGCCCAAGAGGCGTCGCGTCACAAAGGCAAAGCCAAAGGAATAGCGATAGGGGGGTGGCAACCATGTCCCTGCTCGATGACGTGAAGGCCGCTTTGAGAATCGGGCACAACGCCCTTGACGACCTCATTGGGAGGAACATCGTCGGGGCAATCGCCGACATGGAGAACAAGGGCGTGTCCGCAAGCTGGCTGGGCACGGACGCGATTGCCGCCCCCATCACCATCGATGACGTGGACGAGGACAAGCTGCCGAGCGCGGCATTCGGCCCCATCGTCTCGTATGTCCTTGTGAACACCCTGCTCGACTTCGATGAGCGGGACGACTTCATGAGGATTTACGAGTCGCAGGTCTGCACGCTGCTCAACGGCCCGATGAACTCCGTGTACGAGACGGAGGGCTGATGCGCTGGGACTCCGTGATAATCCTCAGAGACGTGGTGACGAACTCCTACGTCGATGCTGACGGCAACGACGTTGAGGGCGAGCCCGTGGACACGCAGGTGTTCTGCAACGTCCGCCACATCGACATCAGCACGTGGGCCACGGCTGCTGCGGTCGGCCCAAAGCCGGAGCTGCAGGTCGAGGTCCGTTCCATCGACTACGCGAACCAGACCCAAGCGGTGTTCGAGGGCTTGGAGTACGACCTCATGCAGTCCATGGACTACGGCGAGAACACCAAGCTCGTCTACTCCACGCACGCTAGGAACGACAATGGGTAAGCACCTATGGGTCGAGGAGGACGAGTTCGCGCTCGCCCTCAGCGAGATTCTGGGCGACATCCTCGACGCCTCGGACGAGGCCCTCTTCGCGTGCGTGCATGACGCCCTTGAGCTTGGCCGCGACGAGTGGCGAAACAACGCCGCGTCGCACAGTGCCAAGTACCACGAGGGCAATTGGAGGTACGGCAAGCACGTAACCTTCCGCACGCTCCGCAAGAAGTCTGGCATCGAGGGCCACATCTACTCTAGGAAGCCGGGTCTACCGCACCTCCTTGAGAAGGGCCACGCCAAGATCGGCGGAGGCAGCACGGCAGCATACCCGCACGTCAAGCCAGCGGCGGAGTTCGCCTTCGAGTTCGTCCGCACCCACCTGCCAGAGTACATAGCGAGGGAGCTGCGATGAGCGCAAAGTCAGTCGTGTACGCCGCCCTCACTGCCACGGGCATACCTGGCCGTCAGGACGCCTACCCCGTCAACAGGGCACCGACCCCGCCCTTCTTCGTCTACACGGTCGAATCCGATGGCGGGTTCATCGCAGACGGCATCGTTTACGCGAGCCTGCCCCGCTTCCACGTCGAGCTGTTCGAGAAGGTGTCAGACCCGAACACCGAGGCCCTCATACGAGACGCCATCCTCTCCCTTGGATGCGTCCCAGACGAGACGGGCATCTGGTCGGAGTCAGAGGTCTGCCACATCGAGCAGTACGACTTCACCTACCACAACAGAGAAGAATAGGAGGCCATCATGGCCGAACTCTCCAAGGTCCGTTTCGGACTCGCAAAGGCGTACTACGCCGTCATCAAGACTGACGGTACCTATGACACCCCCGCGCCCCTCCCTGGTGCCGTCTCCCTCGACCTCAGCCGCGAGGGCAGCGAGCCCTCGACCTTCTGGGCCGACAACATCGCCTACTTCGTGACTCCCGCCGCCAACGGTGGCTACACTGGCACGCTCACCCTCGCCATCGTCCCCGACACCTTCAAGGTTGACGTTCTCGGCGAGGTCGTTGACGACAACGGCATGCAGGTCGAGGTTGCCGACGCAACGCCCAAGTCGTTCGCCCTTATGTACGAGGTCGAGGGCGACGCGGACAAGAAGCGCTACGTCTTCTTCAACTGCTCCGCCCAGCGTGCCGTGGCGAGCGCAAACACCAAGTCCGACTCCACCAACCCTGACACCCAGGACCTCGAATTCTCCGCCATCGGCAAGGACTTCCAGAACTTCGGCGGCACTGGCACCACCAAGAACATCGTCAAGGGCTCCGCAGAGGAGGCCGCTACTGCGTTCGCCAACTGGTACACCGCAGTCCCGACCCCGACCAAGGCCTAGCCACAGTCGGTTGACACCATAGGAAGAGTAGCCCCGTCGCGCATCCTGTCACTGCGCGGCGGGGCTTCTCTCAGATACAGACAGGAGTATCTCATGCTTATCAAGTTCAAGAACGTCTCTGGCCGTGGGGTCAAGAACCCGCTCCGCTGGGGTGACGGTGACGACATCCACTACGCGGTCTGCTCGACCTACGCCTTGAAGCTCTACCAGCAGACGTTCATCGAGGACCCGTCCTCGAAGCACCACTCGCTCATCAACGACGTTATGGACACGGGCGACGGCTCCGAGTTCATGTCATTGGTGGGCATCGACTGGGACGCAGACATGAGGGCCGCGTGGGCGATGATGCGCTCCGCTGACGTGGCTGGACTCAACGACGGCGTTGAGCCCACGCCGAGCTACGACCAGATGCTCGCAGACCATGCTGCGGACATCATCGACTTCTCCGAACTTCACATGTGCGTCTCGCGCGAGATCGATGCGACCTTTCGTGCCCTATCCGCCCGACTCGCTAAGGCAGCACGAGAGCAAGAGCAGTAGCGGCACGCGCCTGCCCTTCACGCAGGTGTTTCTCGCCGCCATGAGGTTCGGGTACTCGCGGCAGGACTTGGCCGTGATGCCCTATGGCGAGGTCATCTTCGACCTTGCGGCAACGAACGAGGGTTCAGACGATACCGAGTCGCACGTCGAGATGGCGACGCAGGAAGACATAAGAAGCATGCTGGGGTAGGTGGTTCACCATGGCAGAGTACGCCGGACTTGAGATTCGCATTGGCGGCAACACGACCAAGCTCAATGACGCCCTCAAGGCGTCAACCAAGAGCGCGGCTGAGCTGCAGCGCAACATCCGTCAGGTCACAAAGGCAATGCAGTTCGACCCGACCGACCTGCGCAACATCGAGACGCGAATCAAGCTCACTGGCGACCGCATGGAGAGCCTGCAGTCCAAGGCAAAGCTCATGGCTACGTCCATGAAGCAGCTCGGCGACTCCACTGTTTCCCTCGGTGGCACGCCGAAGACCATCAGGCAGATTGCTGCCGAGACAGACAACCTGACACTCACCGCCAAGCAGGCCGACAAGCGCTACGCCGACATGACCAACTCCCTCGCAGACATCTACGATGCGTGGAACAAGATTACGCGCGAGAAGGGCGTTGACTTAGCAAGGAAGCTCGGCATAGATCCCAAGACCGCACGCGAGCTCATGGATTCGAGCACGTCGCTCATTGCGATGCGTTCCACAATCCAAGGCATAAACAAGGAGCGTAGGGAGGCTCTTAAAAGCAACGATGGCTGGGGAGTGCCAACCATAACCCCAGAGCAGCTTGCGACACTTGAGAAGCTCAAGAGCATCAACTTCCACAACATGTTCAAGAACGGCCTTGAGCTCGATGACGTTGTAAAGGAAGCTCAAGACCTTGGCGTTGCAATCAGCAACGATGCAGTCGAGAACGTCCGCACCCTGCAGACCGAGTTCAAGAAGGCCGCAAACGAGAAGGACATCTTCGACAAGGCCCTCAAGTTCGAGGGCATTGGCAACGACCTGCAGCGCGTCAACTCCGAGGCCGAGAGCCTTTCGCAGACGATGCGCTGGCTCGATGACAGCCTGACCACGACAACCAGCTTTGACCGCTTCCGCGACATGGAGGCGGACTTGAGGAAGGTCGATTCCGCACTAGAGAACGTCGAGGCCGACCTAAAGCGCACCGAAGAGTCAATGAAGGTTGACCCAAAGAACATCCAGCTCGCCGCAAGGTACATGCAGGACTTGCAGCAGAAGGTCGAGCTCAGCGAGGAGAAGTCGAGCATCCTCAACAAGGAGCTGACGATGCTCGATGCAAGCGGCGCAAAGGATGCCGCAAAGAGCCATCAGGACTTGGCAAAGTGGATCGAGGAGTCCGCAGAGAACGCGCGTGTCGCAAAGAAGGAGCTGTCAGACCAGAGGGCAGAGGTCAGCAACCTCGAAGACGCCATCAAGAAGACCACGCAGCACATTGCCACGGCCAAGAAGGACATGTCGCTCATCGAGACGACGGACAACGCACAGCAGTACGCCAGTGCAGTCAAGGACCTTGCACAGGCAAACGCCAACTTGGCAAACGCGCAGAAGGGACTTGAACAGCAAAAGACAAACCTCGCCAACGCCAAGCAGGGCTACGATGACGCAAGAGCGAAGGTTCAGGAGTACACGCAAAGCATAAGCAAGCTCAAGCGGGAGCAGCAGGAGTGCCTTGAGGTTCTGCAAAACCCAATGGGAAACTCTGATGCCGCCTTGGAATCGGCATTTGCCAGATACGACGAGATTGACAATGAGGTAAAGGAGCTCGACGCCAACCTTGCGGATGCACGGAAAAGCGTGCAGGAGTTCAGCGGCACAATCACAGCCTCCGAGGATGGCATACTCGCCTCATCGCGGGCAATTGATGACTACAACGACGATATTGCCGAGCTCAGCAGGACCGTCGAAAGGCTCAGCAAGACCAAAGAGGTCCAGATACTACAGAACCCCAACGAGGACATCGCCAATGAGGAGGCCGCGCTCAAGGACCTAGAGGCGGAGCTTGAGCAGGCAAAGCAGAAGGAGAAGGAGCGTCAGAAGGCCTATGACTCCGCACGCGCGGAGAGCAACCTCGCCAAGGAGGCAAAGGCCTACGACGACATCGAGCAGCAGATCGAGGAAGCGCGGGTCAAGTACCTAGAGGCCACCGAGGCCATGGGCAAGAGTTCCAACGCGATTCTCAACCCCTCGACCCTCAAGAGCCTCGGCATGACCTTGTCTGCCACGGTGACTCCGCTCATCGCTGGCGTCGGCAGGAGCATGCTCGACGCGAGCCAAGACATCGACACGGCCTACCGCAACATGCGCAAGACCGTCGATGGCACGGATGACCAGTTCGAGGCACTCCGCAGGAGCGCAATGAACTTCGCATCAACGCACGTCACTGGTGCAGACCAGATTCTTGAGATCGAGGCACTCGGCGGCGAGCTCGGCATCGCAACGAAGGACTTGGAAGCCTTTGCAGAGGCCATCAGCAACATCGATGTCTCAAGTGACCTTGACACCGAGGAGGCGGCGGAGGTTCTCGGCCACCTCAGCAACATCATGCACCTCACCGCAGAGGACTACAACGGCTTCGCCGATGCCTTGGTTCGCCTCGGCAACAACGGCGCGTCCACCGAGTCGGAGATAGCCAACATCGCCGAGCGCATCGGCTCCATGGGCTCCATCTTGGGAATGTCCACCTCGGACGTGTTGGCATGGGCCAGCAGCATCGCCAGCACTGGACAGAATGCGGAAGCCGCAGGTACCGCGATTAGTAAGACAATGTCGTTCTTCGAGACTGCCGTCTCCGCCGCTGGCGGCACCATCGACACCAGCTTCGACGCCATCAACGCCGCCGTGCAGGGCGGTGGGGACGAGCTGACCATCTTCGCAAACCTCGTCGGCAAGACCGCTGACGAGTTCGCCGAGGCATGGGAGTCCGACCCCGACGCGGCCTTCGAGGAGGTCAAGGAGTCCATCAGTGAGGCCAAGGACTCCCTGCAGGGCATCGCAGACGTTGCCCACATGACCGCTGACGAGTTCGCTAAGACGTGGGAATCCGACCCGACAAAGGCCATGGAGGCCTTCATCAAGGGCCTCAACGACATCGAGGCTTCCGGCGGCTCTGCCGACGCGGTGCTGCAGGGCTTTGGCATCACCTCAGTCAGACAGAAGCAGGCCATCGAGGGCCTCATGCGAACCATCGACGGCCTTGACAACAACCTCAAGATGTCAGAGGACGCATGGAACGGCATCTCTGACCAGTGGGGTCAGGCTGGCGACGCAGCGAACGAGGCATCGAAGAAGGCCGAGGGCTTTTCGGGCCAGATGCAGATAATGAAGAACGTCTGGCACAACATGCTCGCCGAGCTTGGCGAGGGCGCGGCCCCGTGGCTGCAGAGGTTCACTGGCATCTTTAGCTCGCTCTCTGAATGGTTCACGGGCATGAGCCAAGGCGCGAAGGAGACGCTCGTTGCCATCGGCGGCATCGCGTTCGCCACTGGCCCGCTCCTTACGCTCCAATCCACGTTCCTCACGTCGATTGCCAACATCAAGGACTGGGCAGCGGAGTCCGTCACTGGCCTCAGCCTTGTCCAACACGCATACGACACCCTCGGCGACGATGGCGTCAGGGCGATCACGGGTATGTCTTACCGCATGTCAGCCGCAAAGCTCATCGCAAAGGAACTCGGCTCTGCGCTTCTCAAGAGTCTGGCGGCAGGGGCGGTCGTTGCAGGCGTCGTTGCCATCACCTACACGTTGAAGGCGCTCTACGACCAGTATCAGGACCACATCGCGGCTACAAAGGGACTTACTACGGCCATACGTGACATCGGTAATGCGGCGTCGGAGTCCGTCGAGCCGATTGACGGTGTGACAAGGACGCTCGGTGAGCTCACGATGGAGTCTGGTGGGTACGAGAGTCGCCTTGCCGACCTAGCACGAACAATCAGTGACTCAAACAGCCAGTACGGCTCTTTTGCGGGCCAGATGGACTCCTATGCCGATACAATCAGGACGCTTGGCGGCAAGAGTGAGCTCACCAAGGACGAGGCATACAAGCTCGAAGCGGCGCTGCAGGGCGTGAACGATGCGTGCGGCACCACCTATGCCATCGATGAGTACGGCAACATCATCGATGCCCAAACTGGCAAGATTCAGGACAACACCGATGCTCTGCTGGCGAACATCGACACGCGAAAGCAGCAGGCGGTGCTCGACTACTACGCCGACGACTACGCCAAGGCCACTGAGCAGTGGGCAAAGGCCAAGGACCGCGTCGAGGAGCTTAAGCAGAAGCAGAAGGACCTCCTGAGCGACAATGGCAAAGCCGAGTGGATTGACAACTACATCGAGAAGACCGGCAGGGCCGACCTCGCGGAGCAGGCGTACCAAGGCACCGTTGACCGGACGGCAACGGCCCTGCAGGAGAGCCGCACCGAGCTCGCCAAGACCGAAGGGGCCATGACCGAGCTCGAAGGCAAGATGGGCAAGGCGCAGGAGGACCTCGACAAGGCCAACAAGACGCTAGAGGACGCAGCCAAGGCCGAGGAGGAGTACAACAAGCGCACCGAGACCGTCACATCCGACGTTACGGGCAACATGAAGAAGCTCTCCGACGCATTCACGGAGCTTGGCGGCGACGATGCTGGCTTCAACGCAATGGCCGAGGGCCTAGAGGCCATCCACGTCAGCGCGGAGGAGCTGAACAACGTTGACATGACCTCGCTCGTGAGCGGGTTTGACTCAGCCAACGGCTCGATGGCTCAGATCATCGCAACGCTAGAGGCTGGCGGAGTCCAGATGAGCGCGTGGAACGCCGCCCTTGAGCAGGCCCCTGGTGCTGCCCAGAACATGAGCACCCTCACCGCTGCTGCGTTCAATGCCATGTACACCATGGCTGGCGGCGACATCAACGCCACCATGACGCTCATCGCCGGACTCGACTCGTATCAGGTTGGCGACAAGACCTTCTACGTCGGTGACAACGGCTCCGTTACCGACTCTCAGGGCAAGGTCTACGACCTCAAGACAGACATTAACGAGCTGCCCGACGAGGTGAAGGCGAAGGTTGGCGTTGACAACTCCGACGCGAAGAAGAAGACCAAGGAAGTCGATTCCGCGCTCGACAAGACGGGCAGGAAGAACCCGAAGCCGAAGATTTCCGCAAGCGACAGCGCATCGGCAACCATATCGAACGTCAACAGGAAGCTGAACCTCCTGAACGGCAAGACGGCTACGACCTACATCAGGACCGTCACGACGAACGTGCAAAAGAATCAGGCCACAGGCGGCATGAACAGCCGCCCCGTGATCCCCAAGCACGCATCGGGCTACATCGCAACGGGGCCGACGCTCACCAACCAGGGATGGATCGGCGAGGACGGTGTCGAGGTCGTGGCGAACTGGGCTACTGGTGGTGCCGTCGTCCCGCTGACGAACAAGCGTTACATGCTGCCAATCGCAGACGCAATCGCCGATGGCATGTCCAAGCGCGTTGGCGGAGGCGGAGTGACGTACAACACCTACATCAACGACGCCGTCGTTAACGGTGACGCCGAGGTTCAGGCGGCAGTGATTAACCTGCTTTCCACGCTGCAGCGGAAGGGGGCGATGAACCGTGGCTAGTCCCACCAAGGGCACCTACCGCATCGTCAGCGCGAAGGGTTCATCGTCAAACCCCTTCTCGCTCGACGTGTCTGGCGGCTCAAACAAGAACGGCGCGAACGTCCAGATATACACGCCCAACCACACGGGCGCGCAGTTCTTCGTCCTCACGTACCGCAAGGACGGAACTGCCCAGATTCTCTCGAAGTGGTCTGGCAAGTCCTTGGACGTTAAGAACGGCACGGTCGCGTCTGGCACGAACATTCAGCAGTACACCGACAACGACACCCGTGCGCAGTCGTGGGTGATTGCCACCGATGGCGGCAGCGCGACGTACAACGGTGAGTCATATCCGACGTACACGGTCAAGATCGTAAACTCGAACCTCGCAATGGACATCGCTGGCGGCTCGATGGCATCTGGCACCAACGTGCGCGTGTACACGGCAAACGGGACGGAGGCCCAGCAGTGGCTCTTCGTCCCCGTGCCGCCCTTCGCAAGCGGCGGAATCTACGAGCTGCGCAGCCTCCTTGACACCTCTATGGCAGTGGACGTTGCTGGCGCGAGCACGACCAAGGGAGCGAACGTCCAGCTCTGGAAGGCCAACGGCACGAACGCCCAGAAGTTCATTGTCACCGAGGAGGAAGCTGGCAAGTGGTCCATCCAGAACGTTTTCTCCGACATGTTCGTTGACGTCAAGAATGGCAGCGCGACCAACGGAGCGAACGTCCAGCAGTACACGGACAACGACTCCCGCGCCCAGCGGTGGAAGATAACCGAGTACGGCACCGTTACCCTCAACGGTGTCGAGTGCGCCGTGGTGACCTTCGGCTCCTACGCCGATGGCACGGGGAACGGCTTCAACATGGACGTGCTCAACGCCCTCACCACCAACAGGGCGAACGTTGACATCGAGACCGCGTCCAACGAGACCTCGCAGCGCTTCGTGCTCTACCCGACCGACCCCATTGACGAGGACATGCCCGTGGCGGCGAACCTCGGCTGGACGGACTCCGTGGGCGGCACCGACTGGACGAGGGAGCGGCCAGAGGCGGAGACCTACTACCCGACGTGGGAGACCACCCGCACGTGGGCGTCCGACTCCTTCAACCACTACGAGTGGCGTCTTCGCTCGCAGACCATGGGCGACAACTCCACGTGGGGCGCATGGACCGAGTGGAGCGCGTGGGAGACCGCAGCCGTGACCATCGAGGGCCAGAGGGTGTGGGTCACCGAGGGCCTTTCCGCTGACGTTCCCAGCGGCAAGAAGGCTTTGCAGTACGAGGTGCAGGTGCGCTCCGCTGGCATCGATACTGAGGACAGGCTGGTTCACGGCGAGGTGGCCGACGCTACCTTGAGGGCACTACCCGTGCCGGAGGTCACGTTCTCCGTCGCTGGATTCGGGCCAGAGGGTTTAAGGCTCGCCTACGAGAGCACATACGACGGCGGCACAACCAACGTCGAGATAGTTGAGCTCAGGTGCAGGGAGTCTGGCGG
>Ga0326512_10001419_pt1 | contig 18588 bp, 17 predicted proteins | sample 1_2617_0518_D_FD_203652 | JGI IMG/M metagenome (GOLD analysis project Ga0326512, IMG submission 203652) | Bovine rumen microbial communities from UC Davis, California, United States - 1_2617_0518 | ecosystem: Host-associated > Mammals > Digestive system > Stomach > Rumen | place: USA... | reverse complement strand
TGCTTGATCTGCTTGCGCGAGAAGAAAACCTTTTCGGTGGGAAGAATCTCGCCGGCACCTTCCTCGATGATGCAACGGCACTGACCGCACTTGGCGGCACCGCCGCAGGCCGAGGAAAGGAAGATATTGTTGGCCTGGAGAGCGTTGAGGGCGGTTGTGCCGATGGCGGTTTCCAGCTCACGTTCGCCGTTCACTACGATTTTGACATTGCCTGCGGGCATCAGTTTCGCCTTGACCGTGAGCAAGAGAGCCACGAGGACGAGAATGACGATCAGGAAAACAACGATAGCTGTAAGAATAGTCGATGTCATACTGTTTTATGCGAGTTTAATGCCGCTGAAGCAAAGGAAGGCCATAGCCATCAGGCCGGTCACGATGAACGTGATGCCGAGTCCTTTGAGAGGAGCAGGAATGTTAGAATAGGAAAGACGCTCACGAATGGCTGCCACACATGCAATCGCAAAGAGCCAGCCGATACCGGTGCCGAGGGCATAGACAATGGCCTCAAGTACGTTGGAGAACTCCTTCTGCTGCATGAAGAGCGAACCGCCCAGAATGGCACAGTTGACGGCGATGAGGGGCAGGAAGATACCCAGCGAACCGTAGAGGGCAGGGAAGAACTTCTCGACTACCATTTCGACAATCTGTACGATAGCTGCGATGACGGCAATGAACATGATGAAGGTGAGGAACGAGAGATCGACACCGTCCACCAGGGCATTGGGGGCCAGGATATACTTATTGAGCAGATAGTTGACAGGAAGGGTGATGACCTGTACAAACGTAACGGCAGCACCGAGGCCTACGGCTGTCTTGACGGTCTTCGAAACGGCAAGGAATGAACACATGCCGAGGAAGAGCGTGAAAATCATGTTGTCGATGAATGCCGACTTGATGAATATATTCAAGTATTCCATAGATAATGATTATGCTTGTTCTTGGAGTTCGGGATTCTTGGCACGCTGATACCAGATGATGCAGCCGATGATAATCAGCGCGGCAGCGGGCATGACAAAGAATCCGCAGTTCATATAACCGTATTGCTCAGCCCATCCCAGAAGATTGTAACCGAGGAGAGTGCCCGAACCGAGGAGTTCGCGAAGCACGGCCACGATCAGAAGAATGAGAGCGTAACCAAGTCCGTTTCCGAGACCGTCGAGGAAGGCGGGCCAGGGCTTGTTGCCCAGGGCGAATGCTTCCAGACGGCCCATCAGGATACAGTTGGTGATGATGAGGCCGACATAGACCGAAAGCTGTTTCGAGACTTCGAAGACGTAGGCTTTGAGGATTTCGTTGACCAAGATAACCAGCGCAGCGACAACCACCAGCTGTACGATGATACGGATGCGGTTGGGGATGGTGTTGCGGAGGAGTGAAATGATGACATTGCTGAATGCCAGAACGACTGTCAGGGAGATACCCATGACGAGGGCAGGCTTCACCTGGGTCGTCACAGCGAGGCTCGAGCAGATGCCGAGCACCTGTACGACGATCGGGTTATTTTGCCAGAGGGGACCTGTGAATACCCCTTGTTTCTTTTCTGCTGCCATAGATTATTTGTTTTGAAGAGATTGAAGGAAGGGGAGGTATCCCTCGAGTGAGTTTTTAATCATGTCGGACACACCGTTAGAGGTCATGGTGGCGCCGGTGATGGCATCCACCTTGTCACCTTCGGAAGCTTTGCCTTTCTTGAGCACGGCTACCGAGGTGAACTGTCCGTCCCTGAAGATGTGTTTGCCTGCAAACTGGGCTGCAAAAGCCGGGTCGTCCTTGATTTTGGCACCCAGGCCTGCGGTCTCGCCCTTGTGGTCGAAGGTAGCACCGGCTACGGTGTTGCCGTCAGCCTCAACCGACATATAGCCCGAAATCACGTCCCAGAGGCCGTTGCCGAAGAGGGCGAGGATGTAGTAATCCTTACCGTCGATGTTGGCTTTGAAGACAGGCAGCTGGGCATCGGCAATAACCTTGCCCTGCGAGAACTGGTTCTTGATGTCGATTTCAAAAGGATCGACATTGTCGAGAACCTCTCCCTTGCCGTTGACGGTGAACTTGTTGTCGTCCATATTGAGCGAAGCCCAGATTTCACCGGCGTTCTGGAGGTTGGGCTCCTGAGTGAGGTGGGAAGCTACAGCCGCGAGCACCTGCATCTTCTTCTCGTTGTCGGTGTTCTTTTTCTGCTGGTCCTTGAGGCCGAGGGCTGCGAGCGCAAGCAGAACGGCTACGATGGCCGTAAGGACGGCTGCGTAGATGACTGTGTAGGAATTGCTGTTGCGATTCATAACTTGTTTCCTTTCTTAATTATGCGTTGGCAACCAGAGCGGCACGTTTGTTGCGGCGGTTGATATTGGCCTGTACGACACAATAGTCAATCAGGGGAGCAACGGCATTGCCGAGCAGTACGGCAAGCATGGCGCCTTCGGGATAACCGGTGTTAAACATACGGATGACAATGGCCATCACACCCACAAAGCAGCCGTAAATCCATTTGCCCGTGTTAGTGCGGGCGGCTGTGACAGGGTCGGTAGCCATGAAGACGGCAGCAAATGCAAAACCGCCGAGGCAGAGCTGCTGAGCCACAGTGGGGGCGTTGTCGGCAAAGGCATAGATGATGGCACTCATGAGGGCACCGCCGGCGAAGCAGCTGAGCATGATGCGCCAGGAGGCTACGCCCGAGACGATGAGGATGCAGGCACCGATGAGAATGGCCAGCGTGGACGTTTCGGCAAAAGAACCGGGGATGATGCCCAGGAAGGCGTCCCACGTGTTGAAGGTAGCGGGGTTGAAGGTGCCTTCTGCCACCATGCCGAGGGGCGTGGCCACGGAAACGGCATCCACACCGTCAATACCTCCGAAGCCGAGGGCAGAACCGCCTCGTACAAAGACGTCCGTACCGGACATGGCCGTAGGATAGGCAAAGAAAAGGAACGCACGTGCGATGAGTGCGGGATTGAAGATGTTATAGCCCGTGCCGCCGAATACCTCCTTGGCGAATACCACGGCAAAAGCAGTAGCCAGTGCAATGGTCCAAAGGGGTGTCTCGGCAGGCATGACTGCGGGAATCAGAATACCCGAAGCAAGGAAACCCTCGGCAACTTCTTCATGCTTGTAGGCTGCGATACAGAACTCGATGCCCAAACCTACGATATAGGTTACGATAACCTTGGGGAGGAAGAGCAGGAGACCGTAGAAGAAACATTCCCAGAACCCGGCTTCCTGATGGATGGCCGTGAAGTGCTGATAGCCTTCGTTCCACATGCCGAAAAGGAGGGCGGGGATGAGTGCGATGATGAGCGTGGTGATGACACGCTTGGAGTCAACGCTATCGTGTACCTGAACGCCGCGGCGGGGTGCCGTCGTGGTGGGTACGAACAGGAAGGAGTGGAAAGCATCAAAGAATGACCAATACTTCTCCCATTTGCCGCCCTTGTTGAAGAGGGGGGCAACGTTCTTGTCAATGTATTGTGAAAGCTTGTTCATTATTCCATTTCTTTTTTAAGACGTTTCAAAGCATCTGCAATAACTTGCATGACGGGAGTCTTTGATGCATCTACGAATTCACAAAGTGCAAAATCCTCGGGTGCTACCTCATAGATACCCAGCTCCTCCATCTTGTCGATATCAAATGCCAGGGCGGCTTTGAAAAGATGTTCGGGATAGATGTCCATTGGGAACACTTTCTCCCAGTCGCCGGATGCAATCAGTGCGCGGCGGCCGCCTTTGAGACGGGCGTCGAGAGTCCACAGTTTCTTGGGAAGGAAAGCCGAAAGGGATGAGCGGGATACACTATAACGTGTAATGCCGGGGGTTGCCCAACCGAAGAGTTCCGCATTGTCCGACCCGTCGGGGATGACGGTGACGGTCTGAGCCTGGGCACCGAGAGTGCCTTCGCGGCCTGCGTTTTCTCCGGTCAGTACGTTGCCGTTGATGTAGCGCTGCAGATACTCGGCCTGTTTTACTTTGCCTGCTACGATGCTTTCGATGCTTGAGCCTGGGAGCACTTTGGCGTATGCAGGGCTGAGAATTTCAGAACCGGCAATGGTGATGACACGGCTGAAATCGAGGTTGCCGGCCAGCACCCGGCCAATCACGATGACGTCCTGAGCCGTGGCCGTCCACACTTTTTCGCCCTTGTTGATGGGTTTGATGTGGTTAATCTGTACACCGACGTTGCCAGCGGGATGGGCGCCTTCGAATTCATAAATCTCACAGTCCTTGAGATTGAGTTGTGTGCGTGCGGCCACGCCGACGTACACTTTGCCGGATGTGAGTTTCGACAATGCCGTAATACCCGCCTGAAGCGCTGCCTCCTGCCCCTTGACGATCATTTCGAACGAGGGTGCAAGGGGTGCCGTGTCGAGCAGGGTGACGAAGATGTCGCGAGGCAGGATCGTGGGGTCTGCTATCGTGCAGTAAGGACGCTGTACGAGGAAGGGCCAGACACCACGCTCCAACATGGCTTTCCTGACTTCTTCGGCCGAAGCCTTCTGGGCATCGATTGCGGGAAGTGATGTACTCGTGCATTTACCGTCTTTCTTGACAACGACGGAAAGCACTTTGCGACGTTCGCCGCGGTTTACGGCCACGAGGGTGCCGCTCACCGGACTTACAATCTGAATCTCGGGATGAAGCTTGTCGCAGACAATGGGCTGACCCGCGGCGACAGGTTCATCTGCCCGAACAAGGATTTTGGGAGTGAACCCGTTGAAATCGTCGGGAACAAAAGTCCACGATGTATCTTCCTTCACAGAAGCCATGTTCTGCTGGGGTACACCTTCCAATGCGATGTTCAAGCCTTTCTTGAGTTTAATCAAACTTGCCATTAATTGGATTGTTTATTATTATTTTTGTTTGTATTCTTTTGAAAACGCGTGCAAATATAGTGATTTTTTTTCAAAATTCCGAGTCCGGGTTTCTTATTTTTCCAATTTGGTACAAATGAAATCTCAGTTTCAATTGTTTGGAAAGCAGAGGTGTCAAAAAAAGGAGCTCACTACCAAGTAGCGGGCTCCTGACAATTTTTCGGGATACAAGGATTATTTCTGTGACGCGTCTGCGGGTTTAGCTGTTTCGGGCTTGCCTTCATATTCGAGCTGGAGGAAGTTCTTGGGATCGGACTTCTGCGAGAACTCATCCAGATACTTCTGCCAGGCAGCCATGTCTGGCATATCGCCTTTCGACCACGATGAACCGAAGAAGTAGAATGCCGTGGCATTCTTGGTCGGTAAGATGGCGAGCACGTGTCCGGTTGCACCCGAACGGGCTTTCATGTCGAGGGGATTCTCTTTCTGGCCCCAGGGCTGTATTTTGGCATCGGTCATGAAGGGAGCCACAATGCCGATGAAGATTTTACCGTTCACGTCCACACCGCCCTGCGAGGGATCGGTAGGATCTGCGTATGCGATGTATTTCTTCTCGGGATTGATGACATACTCTGCGCTCTCGGTATGTGTCACAATACCGGCGGCTACCTGAGCCTCTCCGTCTGTCAGACCCTCATAGTTCACAATCATCATGTTCATACGGCTGCCGGCCTGTACTCCCAGGATGCGGTGCTCGGTATATTCCTTGCCGTCCAGGGTCTTCTTCTCGAAGTCGAACTTGACGTAGAGTGCCAGAGGACCTTCTTCGAGAATCTCATAGTCGGTATAGCAGTAGGGGTAGATGATTTCGTTGTCCTTGTAGAGCGCAGGCGCACCGCCGCCCAGGGTTGCTCCGACTTTGTAGCAATCGAGACCGAAGCCGTGGTCGAAGTGATAGGAGGTAGCGTGATTGACACTGTCGGCGGCTGCCGTATTGCCAGCTGCCTTCAGAGAGTCAATCTCATGACGTGCTCCGTGCTCGGTGTTGTAGCGGCTCTCCACCACCAGGTCGCGGGTATTGCTTTTGGTCCATACGTCAAAGCCGTATGCACGTTCACCGGATGCCTGCAGTTCGGGACCGTAGCAGCGGTAGGCTGAGAATTCATTTTCCCAGGCGAAGTCGTCCACACGTTCAGGATACTGACGCCCGGCTACAACGGGGGTAAACTCCTCAGGTTCGCCGATGGTGAAACAATATTCTGCTTTGCCGTTGGCTGCTACTGTTGCGGGGAACATCACAGTTGCCATGTGGGGATTCATCATGGAGAGCTGATAGGGGAGTTGTTCTCCCTTGTCGTTCAGCACAATGAGTGAATCCGTGGTCGTGATGCCCAGTTTCTGCCGGATGGCATCCCACGATACGTCGGCCAGTTCGCCGTTGCGGTCGAAACCGAGCGTATTGGTAACCGTTACTTTCAGTACGGGTGTTTCCGTCTTGGGGGCACAGGACACCAAGGCAAGCCCTGTAAGGGCGAATAGACAAAGTTTTTTCATTGATTTATTTGGGCTGCTTGCCGATATAAGCCAGAATGCCGCCGTCCACATAGAGAATGTGACCGTTCACAGCATCGGATGCATGTGATGCGAGGAACACGGCGGGACCACCCAGTTCAGAGGGTTCAAGCCAGCGTCCGGCAGGTGTCTTGGCGCAGATGAATGAGTCGAAGGGATGACGGCTTCCATCGGGCTGGCGTTCGCGAAGGGGCGCTGTCTGGGGTGTTGCGATATAGCCGGGACCGATGCCGTTACACTGAATGTTGTATTCGCCGTACTCGGAGCAGATGTTGCGGGTGAGCATCTTCAGACCGCCCTTGGCTGCTGCATAGGCGGAAACGGTCTCGCGGCCGAGCTCGGACATCATCGAACAGATGTTGATGATCTTGCCTTCCTTGCGCTCCATCATTTCGGGAATGACAGCCGACGATACGATGAACGGACCCACCAGGTCGATGTCGATGACCTGCTGGAAGTCGGCACGCTTCATTTCGTGCATGGGAATACGCTTGATAATGCCGGCGTTATTGACCAGAATGTCAATCTGACCTACTTCTTCGTGAATCTTCTTCACCGTTTCGGCTACCTTTACCTCGTCGGTTACGTCGCATACATAGGACTTGACGTTGGTAATGCCAGCCTCTTTGTAGTTGGCGAGACCCTTCTCGACGGCAGCTTCGTTGATGTCGTTGAAAATGATGGTTTTGATGCCGGCGGCAACAAAGGCCTTGGCGATGTTGAAACCGATACCGTAAGAAGCACCTGTGATCCATGCATTCTTACCTTCCAGAGAAAAAGCTTTTAAGCTATCCATAGTTCTTATTTAGTTATTATGTTATAAATGATGATTCGATGGGGTATGAACCCCATCGAAAGTGATTATCTCAGTTCTGTTTCTTTGTAGAAGTCCTGATCACCGTAGTCAAGATTCTCGCCGCCCATACCCCAGATAAAAGTGTAGTTGGCTGTGGCACATGCCGAGTGGATAGACCATTCGGGTGAGAGTACTGCCTGATCGCCCTTCATCCATACTACGCGGGTCTCCTGGGGTTCTCCCATGAAGTGGCATACGGCCTGACCCTCAGGTACTTCGAAGTAGAAATAGGCCTCCATGCGGCGGCTGTGGGTGTGGGCAGGCATGGTGTTCCATACGGAGCCGGGCTTCAGTTCGGTCATGCCCATCTGGAGCTGACAGGTGGGAAGCACCTGAGACACAATCATACGGTTGATGACGCGGTCGTTGGCGCCCTCCATGCTGCCGAGCTTGAGGATGTTGGCTTCGGCTTTGGTCACCTTCTTGTCGGGATAGGAGGTATGGGCTGTGCACGAATTGAAATAGAACTTGGCGGGCTGTTTGCCGTCCTTCGAGATGAAGGTAACGTTGCGGTCGCCACGTCCCAGATACAGAGCCTCTTTATAGTTGAGTTCGAATTCCGTGTTGTCCACTTTCACGATGCCGGGACCTCCGACGTTGAAGATACCCATTTCGCGACGGGTCAGGAAGAAATCGGCCTTCAGGGGGTCGATGGCTTCCAAAGGAAGCTGCTCCATGACGGGCATTGCTCCGCCCACAACCATTCGGTCGTACATGGAATAAACCATATTCACCTCGTCATTGGTGAAGAGTGTGGGAATCAGGAAATCCTTGCGGATACGAGCGGTGTCGTAATGCTTGGCATCTTCGGGATTGGATGCGTAACGCAGTTGATAATTAGTCTTCATTTAATAGTTTGTATTGTATTTTATTGTTTGTTGGTTCTTTTTTATTACAGAATACTCTCTCTCAGGATGATGTCATGTTTTACGATGACACGCTGCTGAGGCGGACGCATCTCTTCGTTGTCGGCTTTGTTGATGCGCATCAGGAGCATCTTGGCAGCCAGTTCGCCCAGACGCTGCTGGTGCAGGTCGATTGATGCGAGAGGTGTCTTCAGATACGGGTCGAGACTTTCATTAGCCACACCAACAACGGCGATGTCGTTGGGCACTTTCAGTCCCTTGGAGATGAATGTGTCCATGGCGGCAATGGCCGAGAAGTCACCGGCCGCGAAGATTCCGTCCGGCTTCTCTTCCATTTCCATGATGCGGAGCGCTACTTCGGTACCCGTTTCGAGGGTGATGGTATTCTCGAAGACCCATTCTTTGCGGAAGGGGAACCCGAGGTCGGCCAGGGCTTTCTTATAACCCTCCAGACGGTCCACATACGACTTCAGGGTCTGAGGACCGGCAAAATGGCCGATGCGCTTGCAGCCTTTGCGGGCCAGTTGCATCGTAGCGTCATAACCGATCTGGAAGTTGTCGTTCGATACGGTGTCCGACTCTGTAATCTGTGGCACGCGGTCGAAATAGACCAGAGGAGTGTTCCTCATGCCGCATTCCACCTCATACGAGGGATGGATGGTTTCAACTGAAAGGGATACGGCAATACCGTCCACCTTTTTGGCGAGCAGGGCGCGTATGGCGGTCGTTTCGTCAAGCACGTTTTCGTTGCTGGCCGCAATAATGACATTGTAGTTCTGCCGCTGTGCGGTTTCCTGAAAGGCGCTGATGATGCCTGCAAAGAAGTTACGGTCAATACGCGGAACAACAATTCCCAAAGCGGAACCGCGACCCGTGCGTAAATGATGAGCAATGGGATCTGGTGCATAGTTAAGTTCCTGTGCCAACTTCTGTACAGCATCTCTCATTTTTTTGCTGATTCGAGTGTTACCTGACAAAGCGCGTGATACGGTCGAAGCGGTCGTGTTCAGACGCTTCGCCAAATCGTAAATGGTAACTTTCCCTTGTTTACCCATAATTATATTTATTTTAATTTATAAATGAAAAGACAATATTTTCACGTTGCAAAGATACAGTAAATATATGAACTTTCCAAATTCTCTTGGGGTAATTTTAAATAAAATGCGCAAATTTTACATTTTTTGCACTTTTGCAGGGTTTTCTGTTGTTCAAAAATGCAATTTTCAGAAAAACAATCAGAGTTCCAGGGTTGTACCAAAAACTCTGAGGTCCTTTACATCGAGGGTGTGGAAGCTTCGGGAGAAGCCGGTTCGCCGGGTGCAACCGAGGGGCCTTCCTGTTTGGCGGATGTGTTTATCGTCTGGATTCGTTTCAGCTCTTCAAGTTCGGCTTTGGCTCTCTTCATTCGCGGAGCGTACAGGATATAGGCAAAGAGATATCCAAGAAGAATGCCCGGAATGAAACCGAACACCATGTATTTGGTAAGTTCTTCGTTCGTGGCTACAAACTGCGTGTCTCCATAGGTCTGTTGAACCAGCCAGATAATGAGGGCGCAGACAAGCAGCAGCACAAAAATGATTTTAACCGTTTTGCTGTGACGGAATATCAGCAGGATTACGGCCGCAAACAGTAAGGTTCCCAATACAATCCATGCGCGGATGGGGAGGGAGGAAAGAAATAATGTTAACAATGACATAGTAAGTAGTTGTTCAATAGTTTACTTGTTTATAGAGTTGCGTTCCCAGAACACGCCGTCTTTGAATCCTTGGATGGTTTTGTTGTCATCGGCCAGTTGCAGCCGTTTTTCGGCGAGCAGGCAATAGTGCATTTCCCGTTCGACACCGACCCAGTGGAACCCCAGTTTTTTGGCCGTGACGGGCGTTGTGCCGCTTCCCACGAACGGATCCAATACGATGCCGTCTTTCGGACAGGAGGCCAACAGCAGTTTGGCCAGCAGTTTCTCCGGTTTCTGTGTCGGGTGTTCTGTATTCTCTGTCATACTCCAGAACGGTACCGTGATATCGTCCCAGAAGTTCGACGGGCAGGTGTCCCTGAATTTGCCGTCTTCGGTTTCCTGCCAGTCCCTGGGCATTCCGTCCGTCCGGTAGGGTGCTTTCACGCGGCGTCTTACCTTGACGGCTTCGATGTCGAAGTAGTAGTGGTGCGGATCGGCCACGGCGAACCAGATGTCTTCCATGCCGTTCTTCCAGTTTTTGGAAGCGCCCCGTCCTTTTTCCCTTTGCCAGGTGATGCGGTTCAGGATGGTCAGATGACGTGACAGCACCCTCTGCAGTACAGCGGTGTTTTTCCAGTCGCCGCACAGATAGACGGAGCCTGTCGGGGAGAGTTTATCCAGCAGGTTGCCTATCCAGGTTTCCATCCAGGCCTCGTATTTGTCGTCGCTCTGTTCTTTCCACTGTTGTCCGTTATATACCTTATTTATATTATAAGGAGGGTCCAGAAAAATCAGATCGGCAAAACGGTCGGGGAGGAGTGGCAGCAGTTCCGCCATGTTGCCGCAAAAGATGCGGTCTCTCATTTGGCCGGGCGACAGCGGCACCTGTATGGCATCCACCCTCACGACTCTCTCTTCGAGAGCGGGTATCTCTCCCGGAGAGAGTGTCAGGGTTTGGTTACGTTCGCCGCGTGGCTTGGATATCATTCGGTTACGGCATTTTGCGGGATGAGTTTCACTTCGCTGTTCAGTCCGCAGGGTATGGTGCCCCACGTCTTGAAGTCCGACACCTTGTCCGTTCCGGGCAGGGGTGCTATGTTGGCGTTTTTGAACTTGCGCCAGGGTTCGCCGTTACGGTCCATCTGGGCAATGCAATTGGCGGCCAGACCGGTCACCTCGATTTCTATCACGTTTTTGCCTTTCTTGAGATATTGGCCTACGCTCAGGCGATAGGGTACGGCGAATACCGTTCCGGCATCCTGTCCGTTCACCTTGACGTGTGCGCTTTCGCGTACGTCACCCAAGTCAAGCACCCAGTCAGCATAGCCGGCTTTCATCATCTTGGCCGGGATATTGACGGTCGTTGTATAGCGGCCTGTTCCGCGAAGGGTGTTCAGGGTTTCGTTACCGAGGGCAGTCCAGGGCTTGAGCGTTTCCAGGCGGAAGGTCTCGCTCACCTGCGGTTCGGATTTGGGGAAGGAGAGAGTCCAGGGAGCATTGAATGCTACAGTCTCGGCGGCATCGGTCAGATAGGTCCATGGCTGCACGTCCCCGGTGAGCGCCTGGTTGTAGGTCTGAAGTATACAGCTTTCGCCTGAGCGGAGCTGGAGTTTCACTTCCGTTGCACCTACTTGGTTCTTGCGTATCATCGCTTTGCCTTTCCTGCCCGACATGGGGTCGAAAATCATGGCGTCGGCGGCATCCACGGCGAGGGTTACCCAGGCGTCCACATCGTTCTTCTGGAGCGACGAGATGAAGTAATGGTAACCGGTGTCGTTCCTGCGGCGTATGCTCTTCAGCCCGAAATCGCTCTTCATGGTTTCGGGTTTGATGTCTGCGGCCAGATTCAGTACGGCTTTGTAGTTGCCTGCCGTGATGATACGGCCTTTTCCCAGGGGATCGGCCACGCCGTCCACCGTAAACTGAGAGGTGGGCAATTTGGCAACGGCATCGGCCAGTTTGTAGTGCCGTTCAGCCTCGTTGCCCAGTCCGGGTACCGATTCCGGGTATCCTGCTACGAAGATGATTGTGGCACCCTCTTGGGCCAGCGATACGAGGTGTTCCAAGGTTTCGGGCTGCATGAACTTCACCTGTGGGAGGATAAGGGCCTTGTAGGCGGTGCCGCCCGAGGTCACTATCTTGCCGTCTTCCACCCTGGTGTCGGCTATCATGCGGTCGGAGATATAGTCCATGTCGTAACCAGCCTCGTAGATGGTGTTGACTGCCTTCACGAACTTGGGTGCTTTCTTCTCCATGCCGTGGATGGCGAACATCACATACCGTCCGTCCAGATCGTTCAGCATGTCATAGAAGGGCAGATAGACCAGGAAGTCGTTGTCGGGCTGTCCCCATTGCATGAAACTCTGGGCACGCGCTATGTAGTCGAAGAAGGCAGGTGCCGCTTCCCACAGGGTGTTGAAGGGCGACATCTCCATCGAGGCGTAGAACAGCCATCCCGGCCAGGCGACTTCACGGGGCGAATAGGTCGTTCCGTGGAAGAACACATGGTTCACACCCGACACAAGCATGAGGTCCATGTCGGGTTTGCATTGCGACAGCGAGGTGCGGAAGTGTTCCGTGAGCCAGGTGAAGGTCTCCGACGAGGTGTAGGGCTTGCCCGTCACATGGGCAGCTGAACCCGCGTACTTCAGCATCGAGAGGTCCGAGTCGTTTTTCTTCCAGAGCGAGTCTGTGCGGAGTCCTTTGATTTTGAAGTCCGAGAGTCCGAAGCCTTCGATTTCGGGAATATCCACGGCGGCATAGACGTCGAGCAGATTGGCCGGCGAGCCGTGTGCCTGATTCCTTACGATGGCACCGTTCTGATGTGCCCAGTCTGCCCAGTAATGGGTGAAGACTTCCAGCAGGAGATCGGACATCGTCTCGCGATAGTCCGACACGATGCGTTTGTGGTTGGGGGCTTTCTCGTCCAGGAATTCGGGGAAATGGTCCTGCAGACGGTAGCCGCGGCGTGCTTCGAATTCTGTCAGCATCGCGGGTGTCCAGTCTGCCTGATAGACCTCATAACTGTCGTTGAAGAACGTGTGGGGCACAGCGGTACCTGTACGCTTGAAGGCCTCTGTGAACTTGCTGAAATAGTTCCTTACGGCCTTGGGATTCAGGTGGTCCATCACATATCCTTCACCGCCGGGGGCTGCACGTTTCACTTCCTGACGCGTATGGCCGTTCCAGAGGGCAACGCCTCTGTAGTGTTTGGTCTTGTCCACCTTGCACGACAGTGTGTTGCTGTTGACGGATGCGCTGATGTCGGTCACATTGCCCTCATCATCGTAAAGCCATGCACCGGCAAAAGTTGCATATTGGATCTGCTGGAGTTTTTTCTTGTCCTTGGGCAGGAGGGAGCAGGCATAGTCGGTTGTGACTGTCCGTCCGCGTTTCAGTTGGCGTTTCTCGGCCTTGGTGAGATCCTGCGCAGGAATCTCCCATTCGCTGAACACCGCCATCGAGGCTGCCTCTTCCAAGGGTACTTCAGGTCCGCCGAACGGCCAGCCCGTACCGTTGTTCATGTCAATCTCGATGCCCAGGCGTTTGCCTTCGGCCTCAGTGTGCCTCAGCATCTCCATCCATTGGTCCGAGAGGTAGTTGATGTCGTTCTTTTCGTTACCAACCACGCCGTAGATGGGAGTAATCTCCACGGCGCCGATTCCTGCACGGGCATACTCCTCCAGACTCCAGGTGAGGTTGTCTTTATCGACGGCAGAGCCGAGCCACCACCAGCGGGTGCCCGGCTTAGCCTCTGTCTTGATTTCCGGCCAGTCGACAGACTGTGCGGTCAGCAACCCTGCCGATGCCAGAGCGATGACCGAAAGAATGATTTTTCTCATTTCTCTGTCGTTGAGAGTTTATACACTTCGCTTCCGCACAGCAGGAAGCAGCCCAGACCGAAGTCCTCGAAGTCGGGCGCTTTGTCGTAAAGGGTAGGCTGCGAGTCCTTGGGTTCCTTGCCGGTCCCTTGGATGTACCCCAGGAAGCCGTCGGGATGTACGGCATACTTCACCATCGCGTTCCAAGCCTTCGTGATGACGGGCATGTACTTGTCGGCGGGCAGGTAGCCTTTGCGTACGCCCCATGCCATGCCATAGATGAATAGGGCCGTGCCCGAGGTCTCCTTCTCGCCGAAGTTGTTCGGGTCGTGGAGCGAGCAGTTCCAGAATCCGTCCTCGCGCTGCACTTTCACGAGGGCTTCGCACATGGCAATCAGGTCGGCCTTGTAGTCGTTGTAGTGGGCTTCCGTCACAGGAATCTCGTCCATCACGCGCACCAGCGCAGCCACCACCCATCCGTTGCCGCGGCCCCAGTAGCAGTCTTCGCCGTTGGGTTCCTTGTAGGGGGGATTGAAATCGTGGTCTCTCCACCACAGGCCGTCCTCGGCATTCCACAGACCGCCGTCCTGCCGGTTGCGGGTGTATTCATACATCAGCCACATCTTCTCCCAGTAGCGCGTGTCGCCCGTCGTCTTGCCCAGTTTGGCGAGCACGGGCATACCCATCTGGATGGCGTCGATCCACCACCAGTCGCTGCAGTCGGGGATGTTGACCAGCATGTTGCAGTGGGCGATTACGTTTTTCAGTTTCTCAGGCTTGGGCTCCAGACGGTACATGTCGATGTAGGTCTGCTCGCAGCAGTAGTTGTCGGCATCGCGGGCCAGGTTGCCCTGTTTGGCCGTGTTGTTCAGTCCACGCGCTTTCCACTGGTGAAAGTCGCACCACCGGTATGTATAGTCGTAGTATTCGTCCTTGGGGCTGATGCTGTAAAGGGCCATCAGTCCTTCGTAGTACACACCGCGCGTCCAGAGGTTGGACGAACGTATCTTGTTCACGTTGGTCGGCTCGGTCGGGTCGGCATATTTCTTCATGAACCAGTCGTTGGTGAGTTCCATTGTCTTGAGAATTTCTTGGCGGGTAGGCAGTTCGGTCGCCAGCGGAGCTTTCTTCTTCGCCACGACGGGCAGAGCCATAAGGGCGGCTAAGCCCAAGAGCAGGATTTTTTTCATTGGGTGGAGGGTGTTAGTAGATTTCGGTATATCCGTGTCGGATGCGGCACATCCGACACGGGGGGTGAGGGGTTTCTGCTGAACAGTTTATTTGAACAGGGGAGAGGGATATATGCCCTTGTCGGCCAGTTCCTGGAATTTGTCAACTACGCCCTGCCGGTCGCTGGCATAGGTCACGCCGAACCATTTCGAGGGAGTATCGAGCACCTTACAGGAGGCTTTGCCTGCGTGAATCAGGATGTCCACCATCAGCGGGATATAGAACTCGCACTTGGGGTTCTGGATATTCTCGGACAGGAACTTCGCAAAGTAGTCCTCTGACTCCTGGAAGTATTCGGGAGTGAAGCCCCACATGTTCATCGACACAGGTGTGTTTTCGGCCAGTGCTGTCTTGGTGTCGCCTTCGATGAATTTGATCACACCGTCTTCATCGCGGATAATCTGTGTGCGCTCTGTCACCTTCGTCAGGAAGCCCTTTTCGTTGGTCTCGCATACGCCGCGAGCCACAGAGCCGCTTTCCGAGAGGGTGTTGCATACGCGGTAGCCCACCATGCAGTATTCACCTTTCTTGCCCTCCTTGGTCGAGAGGAAGTCGGCCAGCACCTTGAAACTTTCACGTCCGTAGTAGTCGTCCGAGTTGATGACGGCAAAAGGCTCCTTGATGACATCCTTGCCCATCATCACGGCATGGTTCGTACCCCAAGGTTTGGTGCGGCCTTCCGGAACGGTGAAGCCCTTCGGGAGGTTGTCGAGATCCTGGAATACTATTTCAACGGGAATTCTCTTCTCGTATTTCGAAACGATTTTCTCGCGGAAATCCTGTTCGAACACACGGCGGATTACAAACACAATCTTGCCGAATCCGGCCTGAATGGCATCATAAATCGAATAGTCCATGATGGTCTCGCCGTTGGGTCCGAGACCGTCGAGCTGCTTGAGTCCGCCATAGCGTGAACCCATACCTGCTGCAAGTACAAATAATGTAGGTTTCATACTTTTTTAAATATTAGTAACTGTATATAATAATTCGTTCGATCGTCCTAATGGCCGATTGGCCCGAAATTCTCGACAAAAATACGAATTTATTTTGAAATAAAGGGTATAAAAGCCTCTTTTTTTAAGAAAATGATGTTAAAATTGCAATTTTTTCAACTTTTTTGATGCGATTTCAACATTTTTGCCTATCTTTGCACCCGTCGTTCGCGGCATTTTATTCACTTAAACTCACAAAACAACTCTTTCGCCTATCGATCAAATTTCTACGCTATTTTAACTCCAAAATTCGTAGATTGATGAAAAATCTATCCGATGAAGCTCTGATTGCGAAGTTCGCTCAGGGCGAAAACGAGGCATTCGACGAGTTGTTGAACCGCTACAAGAACAAACTGTTCTCCTACATTCTCACCATTGTGAAGAACCGGGATACGGCGGACGACATCTTCCAAGACACCTTCACCAAGGTAATTGTCACCATCAAGGCCGGACAGTACTCCGAGTCGGGACGTTTTGTGGGCTATCTCTTCCGTCTGGCCCACAACAATGTCATCGACCATTTCCGTCGCCTGCAGAACGATCTTGCCGTCCATGAAGGCAACGTGGACTATGATCTCTTCAACAACACCGAACTGGCCGACCCCTCGCTCGAGGAAGTACTGTCCTCCGAGCAGGTAAAGCGCGACATACGGCGTCTGATACGTTTCCTTCCCGAGGACCAGAAGAAAATCATCCGCCAGCGCTACTACCTCGACATGAGTTTCAAGGAGATAGCCGAACTCGAAGGCATTTCCATCAATACTGCCCTCGGCCGAGTACGCTACGCCATCATCAACATGCGCAAGATGGCCGACAAGTACAACATCTCTCTAGCCGTATAAAAAATACAGGCACCCGCACAATATTCTTCACAGACAAGCGTTTTACTAACAGATTATATCCAAAAAGTAATAGCGCTTGCCTATGAAGCATTTTTTTACTCCTTCTTTAAAAAAGGCTGCTCTGTCAGCCGCACAAGTTGACAAAATCCCCCAGCTCGAAGAACCGAAGCCCCAGACGCTCGCATTCCTCCGTCTCTTTGCACGTCTCTGCCCGGCCGCCGTTCCTGTCACAAGACCGTAAAACCATGCCCTGCATCCTTTTCGGTGCGGGGCATATAGTATGATTGACGACGAAGAATAAGCATCTTCACCTTCAACCACCGTAGGATAAATAATATGCGAGACTTTGCAGCCATAGATTTTGAGACGGCCAACAACCAACGGTCATCGGTTTGTTCCGTTGGTATCGTCATCGTTCGGAACGGAGAGATAGTCGATTCATTCTACTCCCTCATCCAGCCCGAGCCGAACTATTACAACTACTGGTGCAGCCAGGTGCATGGGCTGAGCCGTCAGGACACAGACGAAGCGCCCGTCTTCCCTGAAGTCTGGAAGATGGTAGAACCTCTGATTGCAGGCCTTCCGCTGGTGGCACACAACAGCCGCTTCGACGAAGGCTGCCTCAAGGCCGTCTTCCGCGTCTATCAGATGGATTACCCGGATTATGAGTTCTATGACACCCTGTGTGCCGCCCGCCGCTGTTTCAGGCATTTGCCCAATCATCAGCTGCACACCGTCGCTGCTGAATGCGGCTATCAGCTGGAGAATCACCACCACGCCCTGGCCGATGCAGAAGCCTGCGCATGGATAGCGAGAGAGATTCTGTGACCAGTAACGTGTAAATTTCTTACCAATTTTCTTATAATATTTGGCCGTAGGCCATCAACCATCACGTTCGCTTAGTAAGTCCCCCTTTAAGGGGGATTCAGAGGGTACTTCTAGCCGTAGGCCATCCCATAGGTTCCGCTCTGCGGATTAAGCGGATTGAACGGATCAGAGAACCGTCCCCGGATTCGTATATGAGAGGTTGCCGAGCCATTTGAGGAATGCGACTTTCCAGCCGATGGCCTCGGGGCCAGCTTTCAGACTGTCAACACCGAACCCGTGACCACCGGTCCGGTAGCGTTGGAAGGTGTGGGGCAGACGGCGGGCTGTGAGGACGGAATCGAGCAAATAGCTGTTGCGGGGATTGATGACCGGGTCATCGTCACAGTTCGTCAGGAACACAGGAGGCATGTCATCAGGCAGATGCAGTTCGATGGAAAGCGAATCGCGCATCCTCCTACTCCATTTGCCATATTCCCCAAGAAGCGCCCGTCGCGACCTTTTGTGGGTCACTCCGGGGATACGCATCGTCACCACAGGATAGACAGCTGCTATGAAAGCGGGCTTCGTATCGAGATAGCAGCCAGCGGAAAGTGCAAGGTGTCCTCCGGCCGAGAAACCCATCACTCCGATTCGGTTGCTGTCGATGCAGAGCGAATCGGCATGAGTGTGAACCCATTCCAAAGCAGCCTGGAGGGAACGGATGGGATCGGGGTGTTTGTGGCGAGGGAAGAGATACCCTGTGCCGTGTGACCACGCGAACCACCCTTGGGTGGGGTATTTCAATACAATAGCCGCAATCTGTTCTCCCTGAAGCCATCGGGCCACCGCCCTTCCTTCGTCTTCCATTCCCAGCCACGAATAACTCCCTCCGGGACAGACTATGACAGCAGCGTGGCGCTCTGTGGTATCCGTCGGAAGGTAGAATTCCATCCTTTTCTCCGGGTTTGCTGACTGAAGTATGTCTGTCGCCAGGAGGGTGAAAATAAATATGACCAGAGATTTCAAATCCAATATCTTTAAATCCTATTCGAACTCCAAGCCTAAAGGAGGAGTCCACTGTTTTCTGTCCGCAAAGATAGCGAACTTTTCGGAAAAATGCAAGAAAAT
>Ga0326512_10001417_pt1 | contig 18594 bp, 28 predicted proteins | sample 1_2617_0518_D_FD_203652 | JGI IMG/M metagenome (GOLD analysis project Ga0326512, IMG submission 203652) | Bovine rumen microbial communities from UC Davis, California, United States - 1_2617_0518 | ecosystem: Host-associated > Mammals > Digestive system > Stomach > Rumen | place: USA... | reverse complement strand
AGAAGGCCAGCATTTCCCCGCGGCGGAGGCCGGCATAGAGCATCAGCACGGCGGGGCCCTGCATCCTGTGCGGGGTGGAAAGGATCAGATCCCGCTCCCATGGCTCAATGGCGCGGTGGGTGCCCACTGTGCCCTTGTGGGGGCGGGCGGATTCCTTTTCCACGGGATTCGACCGGCAATAGCCGTTTTCGATGGCGGAAGCGAACATGGCCCGGTAAAGCATGCGGGCGCGGTGAATGGTGCTGTCGGAATAGTCCAGGTAATGCGTCCAGACCTTCAGGATGTCATTCGGAACGACCGCATTCATGTACTTATCCCCGCAGACGGCGGTCAGGGCTTCCAGCTGGACAGAGTAATCATTGTAGCACTTATCCGAAACGGAGGCTTTCGCCACGGGCAGCCATTCGGCAGCGTAATCGGATACCGTGATATTCCGGATCTGTTCTATACCGTGTTCGCACTGATACTTGTATTCATCGCGGAGGCGGGCCGCTTCCTCCGGGGTGGATCCGTAAAATTCCTTTCCCTTGTATTTCGCGCGGTACCGGCCATCCGGCCGGGCCTTCAGGGCGGGGGCCTGTTTCTTCTTTGGCACGAAGATAACTTCCTTTCTTTGCAAAAATGAATCAGCCATACTTCATCGCGGCACCCAAAACAAAAAGAAAGGGGGAAACCGTGATGGAGGAACTGAAAAGGGCCATCATCGCTGCGCTGGATCTGCTGGACCGGTGGCAGCTGAAGGTGATCTACTGGATCATCCGGGAAATCACAAAGTAACCAGGGAAAGAAGGGGGCGTGGATTATTCCGCGTCCCCTTCCTTTTCTTTCCGGCGGCGTTCCAGCTCCGCGAAGGCGTCATCCAGCGTTTTCCACCACTCCGGATCGATGTCAACCAGGACATCAACCAGCATTTTCACGCGGGCCGGAAGATCCGAATAAGCGCTTGTCAGCTTGTCCAGCGCGTCGCGGGAGGCTGTTGGATCCTCCATCGGGCCTTCCCCGGTTTTCAACCAGGTGTAGGATACTCCGAATTCTTTAGAAATCAGCTTCAGCATGGAATCAGACGGAACCACGCGGCCTGTTTCGTAAGAAGTAAGCATTGCCTGGGTGGCTCCGATTTTGTTTCCGAATTCCGTCTGATTGAGTCCGCTGAGCTTTCTAACGGTTTTGATACGATCCTTCAAGGAATCACCTCCAACTCTTTCATGGGTAGCCGCCGCCGGGGTCGCGTCCTGGCGGCGGCGTTTTTGTTTCCCGCATCTCATCCTCCGCCGGATGGCTTTTTGCATCCGTTCCGGTGGTCCTTCATGCCGGTGTGGATGTCAGTGTCTCCCTCCATGGGCTCGCAGCCCCGGATCGCGAACCAGCTGCCGTCCTCGCTCTGGATCACGTACTTATCCGGCCCGTTCACATCCGGTCTTCAAACATTGTATCACAAAAAAATTATAGCTGCAACTATAAAAATTTGAAAAATATATTGACAGATATATTTCAAAGTGGTATTTTATAGCTGTAGCAATACTCGGAGCCAGAAAGGAGCGTAAAACCATGAAGCTGAGCGAGATCAAGAAGGGAACCCTGTTCACCCTGAAGCCCATCGAATATCCGAAAGAAAGTCAGGTCTACATCCGGGGAGACTATGACCGCAGCGAAAAGAAATACGGATGCGGGAAGTTCTCCGACATCAGCAGCAGCCGGATGCTGAAGGGCAGCACGGAAGTTTATACGGACTTTATATTCTGAGAGGGTCAGGAAATGAAATGTGAGCTTTAAATGATGGGCGGCATGCTGCCGTAACTCAGTTGGTCAGAGTTCCGGCCTTATAAGCCGGGGGTCGTGGGTTCGAGCCCCACCGGCAGTACGCCCATCGGATGCGGTGGCGGAAAAGGTAGACGCAGGGAGATTCAGGAGACGGGAATACGGGTAAAAACGTAAGGTACTGTTCCCAAGGGTTCGATTCCCAATAACCTGTGCAGACGTCGGCACATGTTAGGTGCAAATCCTAACCCGCATCATCATTAATAGGAGGTAATTCTGGATGGCAAAACTTCCTGACGGATGGGTGTTTATCCCAAAGATGAAAGATATACTGACTGTTACAGTGGAACAAAAAGAGCTTGTATGTTGCCGAAATTGCAAACATTGGATACCGGGAGAGATTGACGAGATGGACAACTTTACCGAGCCGAGGTGCGAGTGGCACGGCGGCGGCTGGTCATCGAATGATTATTGCTCATACGCGGAGCAAAGGGAGGAAACATGTACATCAAACTGCACGAGCTGAAACGGTGCCCGTTCTGCGGGGAGCTGGCAAAGGTGATCCAGCTCCCATTCTGCCCGGAGGATATCAAGAGCAAAAAATGGGTGGTTGGATGCGACGGGAAATATGGGAGCCTTTGCCCCGGGTACATAGACAAATGCGCACCGTTCTATGTTACGCGGGAGCAGGCGGTGGAATACTGGAATTACAGACCGCCAATCGCGGTGGCCGATGAAATTTGATGCTTTATGCGGAGAAGCAGGAATGACAAGAGATGAAATTATCAAAGGCTTAGAAAAAGAAATCCGCAGGATTCACAGTGAACCGAAAGGAAAGATGCTCGGAATTTTCATGACAGTAGACGAAGCGGAAGATATCGTTGCCTTGCTGAAAGAACAGGAAGCAGTTGAAGCACGGAAGAAAAACGATGGAAAGCCGCAACCGTGGACAAGTTGGTGGTATGTATGCGGTGAATGCGGGGGAGAGATTGATTATAGAGACAGATTTTGCAGGTACTGTGGGAAAGCGGTGAAGTGGGATGAATGTGCAGATTGTTGAACGGATGATAAAGACAGGGCTGCGGCCAATCAGACTGATCACGATGCTGGAACTGATACCGGAAGACACCTTCGTGGAGATCGTCGATATTGCCGACATGGGAACCGGAGGACAGGATGTGATCTACAACGGGGAGCTGACTGATTTCTGCCGGAACGGAAGCATGACGGAGTGGAACGCCCTGGATGAAGCTGTCGGGCAGGTGGCACCGTATGAGGATCCGGACACCATCGGGCCAATGCTCCGGATCCTGATCTGGAAGGATGAATGCTACCGGCTGAACCATCAGAAGGACGGGAGGGAAAAAGGGTGAGAAGGAAAGCAGACTGGGCGCTGATCGCCCTCAGCGCGGTTTATTTCGCGGAGGGGATCATCACGATCATTCAGCCCTACGGAGAGCGGACAATCTTTCTGGCGGTGGCGAACTCGCTCACCCTGGGCCTGATCATGGCTGTCATTGGACTGAGGAAGTGAGGATGAAAGATGAGCGGAAAAAGAAAACGGAAAGCACTCACAAAGCAGATCCACTCCGCGAAGTGGCGCGTATTTAATCAGCACACATGGATGGAATTTGCTGAATGCTCCCATTGCGGACGGGAACAGCCGAAGCCCTACCCTACCTGGTGCCCTGGGTGCAAGCGGCTGATGGCGGAGAAGGAATTCATCGAATAAAGGGGGACGGGCCATGAATGAAGCATATGAACTTCTTCAGGAATACGCCATGGGCGGGAAAGCGAAGCTTATACTGCATGGTGTTCTGGCGAAGTACTTATCAAATGATCTGGCCAAATACATATTAAGCGACTTCACGCATGAGCTGATGGAAGAAAAGACGAATGCGCTGCTGGGCAAGAGAGGAGAGAATGAAAATGGAAGATATGATGAAGATGGACGCCATCCAGGCGGAGAACCGGGAAGACGGGAACAAGCCGGATGTGGCGGAGTACCGGAAGAAGATTGAGGACCTGAGCCGGGAAGATCTGGCCTTCATGGACGGATACCTTTTCGCGAAGGTCACATCAGCAAAGCAGACCGTAGCATGACGGAGGGGAAAATGGCTGAGAAATACCTGAAGCCCGCGGATGTGGCGGAGATCCTGGGCATCAGCCTGACCATGGCCAGAGAGATCATGCCGAAGATGGCCGGGTGCATCAATGTGGGCCGGGGCAGATGCAACCAGTCTTTACGGGTTCCTGCCTCCGGGCTGCATGCCTGGACGGATAACCGGGTGATCTGCATGCCAAAGGGGAAGATCGCGCGGAGGCCCATCGGACGGAGGCGGGAAAAAAGCGGATGAACGAGATACGATGCAGGGTCTGCGGGAAGCGGATCCGGATGATCAAGACGGCAAAGGGAAAGACAATCCCATGTAATCCGTGGGAAGTCGAATTTGTGCCGGATGTGAACGGGCCGGATAAGTACGTGATCCAGAGCGAGGACGGCAGCTGGTTCGCGATCCGGGGCTGCGAGCCCATGGAGGGAGACACGGACATCCACACAGGCATGAAGGATCACCGGAACGGATGCAAAAAGCCATCCGGCGGAGGATGAGATGCGGGAAACAAAAACGCCGCCGCCAGGACGCGACCCCGGCGGCGGCTACCCCTGAAAGAGGCGGAATAACACCGCTATTATACAGCGGAGAAAGAGGAAAGGCAACCATGAAAGAAAAGACACGTTTCATCGTGCTGATTATCGTCATGATTATTGTGGGCATGGCCCTGGGCGAGGCCCTGAGCTACTTCGTGAACAAGCGGGCGGAGGCGGCCTACTGGACAGAAAGCTATCCCATGGCCAACGCAAACATCACATGGACGGGTGCAGGATACCAGGGGGTGGGAAAATGATCAGGCAGGGATACATTATAAAGAAGGACGGGCAATATATTTCCGGAAGATACAGCGAGCGGAAGGCCTTCATCTGGAGTATTTACCGGTATGACAGCGTGGTGTTCGAGCTGAAATGCCAGGCGCTGCAGATTGCCAGGCGGATCTGCGGGGTGGGCGAAACGGTGGAAATCGCCTTTTTCAACCGACTGGACGGAGATGAAAGGACGGTGGACACCATATGCCGATGATCACGCAAAGGGACCGGCTGCGGAGGTCTCTGGACATCCTGCGGAGGGAAAGAAGGGCGGAGGTAGAAAGGGCCGGGAACCTGGAAGGAATCACCCTGCCTCAGATTGTAACGCTGCGGAACAAAAAGATGCTGCACATCGCGGAGATTGATCAGATGATCCGCCAGGCGGAAGAAAGAATCAGGGAGCTGGAAATCAGAGAACCGGAATCCGGGAAAAAATGGGGATGGAATGGAGGGCTATCGAGATGACAAGGTATGAAGCACTGAGCGCGGCGATTGCTATGGTGGAGGGGGCTGCTGCTGTTTTTAAGCATGAGGAATACAATCAGCATGTGCTGGAGACGAAAGAGATCCTGCAGGACATCGCAAAGGATGTCCGCTACGGCGGAGAATGGAGAGGGGCAGAGGATAAACTGACCTACGCCCTTGACCGGTGCGTGAAGATGGAATGTAACCTTTGCAAGATGCACAGTACACCACAATGCAAGATGCAGCTGAAGAAGGAAGCGGCGATGGCCATCAGGCAGCAGCGGAAGACGATTCTGGAATTGAAAGCGGAACTGGACGCCATGCGGGGTGACGCGGATGACAGCGATCTGGAACAGCCGGAACCGGCGGAATGGCAGAAGGAAATCATGAAAGAGATGGAAGGACATGCGGATGTGCTTCCTTTTTAGGGGGTGCAATGGATGGCAATGGAATCGAAAGTGGATTTTCTCCGGAGCGCGGAAACCGCCCTGGCGGAAGTCGTCACAGCGTCGGACATGAAGAAGATCATGCGAACCCTGGCCGATGTGCTGGAAGGATACGAAAGAAATGAGGTCGCCTGCAGACAGGCGCTGAAGCGGGACGCGAAAAACGCCATCCGGACGCTCATGGCCAGGCTGGAAAAAGAGCAGGAGCCAAGGGTGATGACGCTGGAAGAGGTCAAAGCCTTTGGATGGGATTACTGCTATTTGGAAGAAGAACGCTTGCCGGGGAAAGAATACCGGAGCGTTTGTGGTGACTATGCGTTGACATGCATTACATGGCCATGCATTGCCTCAATGCGGTTACAGCACGGCGATGACAGCTATGGCAAGAAATGGCGGTGCTGGTCTGCAAAGCCAACGGACAAACAGCGACAGAAGGTGAAGTGGGGATGAAATGCGACAGATGCCCATACCAGCCGGAGCGGAGCGAGGCAGGAGATTATCCTGACTGCTTCGCATCAGAGGAAGACCAGAGAGAATTTAAGGATGGGAGCTACGGGTGCCGGTTTACGAGAAAACAGCTTGACCGGATGCAGGAGGAATATTCGGACTACCTGGGCGATATGGGAATGGATATGGGTGTGGAATATGATTTCAGGAACAAAGGATGGAACCTGCAAACCGCATTATCAAACATGATGCACATGGTCGGGATGTGGCCGGAGGGAGTACGCCATGCGTATAAGCGGCACGGGAAGATTTTCTACAGACCATACCGGAATTACTGGGCGGGTGCGAACAAATATCTGGACTATTTTAGCGGGGCACTCGGGATCACGGAAAAGACAGAACCGACAGAATCAGAAAAGCTGCCGGTTTACAGGTTGACAAACTATGGGCTGCGGTTCCTTGGCAGGCACATAGGCGTGACGATTTACCCGGAGGAGGACTGACGGTGAGCTATGATATCAGGTTCGGAGTCAAAGTTGCTGGGGCAGATGATTGCTATGCTGTGATCGGACAACCTGAGTATGAAAGCCCAACGTACAATCTGCGGGATATTTTCGTGCGGAGCATGGACTGGGATTACCATCAGGGCGAATGGTACAAGATTACCGAGGTTCTGCCGAGAATCCAACACGGGATTACTGAGCTGACATTGCATCCGCAGAGATATAAAAAATCTGAACCGGAGAGTTGGGGAACTGTTGGCAGCGCAATCAAATGTCTGCGATCAGTTGTCGATTATTTCAGAGCTAACAATTTGGATGGTCTGAGCGGCAGTTGGAACGCCAATGTGCCGATAGACTGCATTTATATGCGGTGGTAAGGTCAGGCGGTGCAGTGGACTGGATGAGTACATTGTCTGAGCGATTACGGGATGTGACGTGACGGCGGGCTGCCTGATGGCGGCCGGGCCGGAGGGGCCGGCGGATTCGATCAACAGTCTTCACCGGCGGGCGGGCTCTTGGCGGGGCGGCGTCCGTCGGAAATGGATCCGCGCGGGAGGGATTTTCAAAAGTGCAGCTGCGGACGGCCGGCGGGATCGGCGGGGAACCGGGGAGGAATCCCCGGGAGCGGCGCGGACGCGGAGGAGATAGAGGTGGCGGGAGCTGCCGGGAGCGGCGCGGACGCGGAGGAGACAGAGGTGGCGGGAGCTGCCGGGAGCGGCGCGGACGCGGAGGAGATAGAGGCGGCGGGAGGCTGCCGGGAGAGGGGACACCATGCTGGCATTTGATGAGATCCTGGGGCGGTTTGACGGGGTGCGGAAGAAGGGCAGCCGGGGCGCGATGGTCAAGTGCCCCTGCCACGCGGACCAGACCCAGAGCCTGAGCATCGACCTGGTGGAGAGCGGGAAGGGCCGGAGGGTCCTTTTCCATTGCTTCGCGGGGTGCGAGGCTGCGGACATCCTGAAGGCGAAGGGGCTGACCTGGGCCGACGTCATGGAGATGGAGGAACGGGACGGCCGGGGAAGCGCTTCGCGCGGATCCACGGGCAGGAGATCGGGCCGCGGTGGAAAACCTGTGGAAAAGGTGGATAACCAAAAGGCCGCGGGGAACCGTGCGGGGAACGGCAGCGGGGATCCGGGCCGGGAGAAGCTGGAGGACGCGGGATACAGCGTGCACCAGGCGGGCGGACAGGACGGCCGGAGCGGCCAGGAAGGCGGGAGCGATGGACGGCAGGACGGTGGCGATCGTCAGCGGCGCGGTGTGGGTGCTGGAGATCGGGCTGTGCATGGCGGTGATGACGGCGAGCATCCGGGCGCTGGTGAGGATCATCCGGAAATGGCGCAGGAAGTGAGCGCGGCGGGCCGGCAGAATGGCCAGGGCAACCGGGGCGGCGAGAGCGGCGAAAGCAGCCAGGGCAATCGGGGCGGCCAGAATGGCCAGGGCAACCGGGGCGGACAGGATGGCCAGGGCACCCGGGGCGGACAGCCTGGCCAGGGCACTCGGGGCGGCCAGAATGGCCAGGGCAACCGGGGCGGACAGGATGGCCAGGGCAACCGGGGCGGACAGAATGGCCCGGACGGTAAGGACGGGGAGAAGGCCCCGGAGATCGACTGGAACAACCCGGACGCGGTGTACAGCTACACGGACGCGGCCGGGAAGGAGCTTTTTCAGGTGGTCCGGTACCACTACAAAAACGCGCCGGGGAAGACCTTCCGGCAGCGGATGCAGCGGCCGGGGGACCCGAAGGCCAATGCCGGCGGATGGGTGCACAGCGTGCCGGAGGACATCCGGAACAGGACCCTTTACCGGATGCCGGAGATCGGGGAGGCCATCCGGAAGGGGGAGATCGTGTACGTCGTCGAGGGGGAGAAGGACGTCGAGACCCTGCGCCGGCTGGGGAAGACCGCGACCTGCAACCCCGGCGGGGCCGGGAAATGGCGGGACAGCTACAGCGACATCCTCGCGGGCGCTGACCTGGTGATCCTGCCGGACAACGACCCGCGGAACGACAAGGGCGGGTACCCTGGGCAGGATCACGCCTTCTCCGTCGCGATCATGAGCCAGGGGAAGGCGAAGCGCATCCGGATCGTGAACCTGAAGGAGGCCTGCCCCCAGCTGCCGGAGAAGGGGGACGTCAGCGACCTGGTGGCCCTGATGGGGGACACGGAGGGAATGGACGCCCTGGCGCGCCAGACGGTGGCCACGAAGGACTTTGACCCGCAGATGGTGCCCTTCTGGCTGACCCCGATGGAGCAGGCGGAGCGGCTGTACGCCCAGGTGAGCGGATACGGCGTAAAGGACGGGGCCATCGTGCAGAAGACGGGGGACAGCATCAAGCCCCTGTGCGACTTCGTGGTGATCCCCCGGAGCGAGATCATCCGGGACGACGGCGTCAGCACCGACAGGTACTTCACCCTGGACGGATGGAACCAGAGCGGACAGAAGCTGCCCCGGGTCACCATCAAGAGCCGCGACCTGGACGGGATGGCGTGGATCCGCGAGCTGTGGGGGTACGGCGCGGCCATCGTGCCGGGGAGCACGACGAAGGCAAAGGTGGCCTGGTGCATCGCGAAGGTGGGCCAGATGATGAGCAAGACCGTCATCGAATACAGCCACACGGGGTGGCGGAAGATCGGCGGGAAGTGGGCCTACCTTTACCAGGGCGGGGCCATCGGCGCCGGGGGCGTGACCGTGAACCTGGAGGAGGGGCTGCGGACCTACCGGCTGGACGGGAGCGGGGCCCCGGGCTTCCAGGAGATGCCCTTCCGGGAGGCGGCGAAAAAGAGCCTGGAGATGCTGGAGGTGGCGAAAAGGGGCACGGCCCTGGCGCTGCTGGGGACCATGTTTCTGGCGCCGCTACGGGAATGGATGGACCAGACCGACGTGGCGCCGGCCTTTTCCCTTTTCCTGCACGGGCAGACGCAGACCCGAAAGAGCACCCTGACGGCCCTGGCCATGGCGCATTTCGGAAACTTCCACGCGAAGAACGCGCCGACCAACTTTAAATCCACCGGGAACAACATCACCCGGAAGGCCTTCATGTGCAAGGACATGCCCCTGTGGGTCGACGATTTCCATCCCACGGACAGCCAGCAGGAGAAGCGGGCGATGAACGCCACGGCCCAGCGGCTGGCCCGGGCCTTCGGGGACGGGGCGGACCGGGGACGGCTGAACGCGGACGGCACGCTGCAGACCAACCGGCCGCCCCGGAGCATCGCCGTCATCACGGGGGAGGACCTGCCGGCGGTGGGGGCCAGCGGCCTGGCCCGGTTCTTTATCATCGACGTGGACAAGGGGGATGTACCTGTGACAGAGAAACTGACAGCGCTGCAGGAGGCGGCCCGGCAGGGGTGGCTGCAGCGGAGCATGCGGGGCTACATCCTGTGGCTGAGCCAGCAGACGGACAAGCTGCCGGACCGGCTGCATGAGATGTACACGAGATACCGGGACGAGATCAGGCGCAAGGGCGCGGGGGACCAGGAGCGGGCCCCGGAGGCGCTGGCCTGCATCCTGATCGGGCTGCGGGAGATGCTGGAATACATGGTGGCGGTGGAGGCCGTCAGCGGGGCGGAGGCCCAGCAGCTGATCGGGGAGGCGCTGGACGACCTGACGGAGGCCAGCCGGCGGCAGAGCCGGGAGATGGAGAGCGAGAAGCCGACAAGGATCTTCCTGGACACCGTGGCGGAGATGATCGCCAGCGGCAAGGTGAGCGTGTGGGACCTGGTGCTCGACGCCGAAAAGAAGAAGAACTACCCGCAGGAGAACATGATCGGGTACCGGGACAATGAGTATTATTACCTGCTGCCGAACATGGCCTTCCGGGAGGTGAGCCGGGTGTGCCGGGAGGAGGGACACGAATTCCCGGTGAGCCTGAAGGCGCTGTACAAGCACCTGATCGCGGACGGGGCGGTGACCGGGGTCAAGGACGGGGAGAGCCCGGCCCGGCCGAAGACGATCAATGGGAAAAGCGTGCGGGTGATCCGGATCGCGGCGGAGACGATCGAGGGCACCGGCGAGAGCGAGCGGGAGGGCCAGACGGTCATGCCGCTGACAAAGGTGCAGCCGGAGGGGCTGCCGGAGGGGTGGTAAGATGATCTGCGAGAGCTGCCGGTTCGGCTTCCCGGAGGAGGAGGCCGACGAGCCGGAGGAAGGAAAGGGCGCGGCGCTGTACTACTGCGAGGCGAGCGACGAGGTGATCGGGTACCGGCACCGGTGCCCGATGTGGCGGTGCAAGCTGGGGAAGATCGGGACCCCGGAGGAATATCTGCATTTCGAGGGCAAGAAAGGGAGGAGCGAGGAATGAACACGCTGCACATTATCGGGAACCTGACGAGGGATCCGGAGAGCGGAAACACGCAGGGGGGAACGTTCTACTGCCGGTTCATGGTGGCGGTGAACCGGCGATACAAGAAGCAGGGCGGGCCGGAGGCGGACTTTATGCGGGTCACCACCTTCAGCGGGCTGGCGGAGACCTGCGCCAGATACCTGGCGAAGGGGCGGAAGGTGGCCGTCGTCGGGGAATGCGAGGCCCACGGATGGATCGGGAAGAACGGGGAGGCGCGGGCGCAGATCGAGGTCACGGCTCGGGACGTTGAATTCCTCAGCAGCGGGCCCCGGAGCGGGCTGAACGACCCGCCGGAGGATCCGGCCTGGATCAACCCGCCGGAGGATGCGGCAGTCAACCGGCCGGAGAATACGGCCGGGCAGCAGGTGAGCTATACCGAGGTGCAGGCGCCGGAGGATATGCCGTATTAAGTGAGACCACGGAGGCGGGAAGGCTGGCGGAGAAAGGTGGGAAAGATGAACGGGTTAACGATTTTCAGAAGGTGCCGGAGCGCGGACGAGGAGCTCGCGAAGCTGGAGGGGCGGATCCAGCGGAAGCGGGAGCGCATGGCCAGCTTCGGGGGCATCCGGATGGACGCCAACGGGGGCAGCCGGAGCACCGGGGACGGCGACCGGATGGCGGGGATGGCCGCGGCCCTGGACGAGGCGGAGCGGGAGAAGCGGGACCGGCTGGAGGCGAAGATCGCGGAGGTCAACGCCGCGGAGCAGCTGCTGGAGATGGTGCCGGACCAGGAGAGCGAGATCCTGGAAAGGTACTACCTGAACAAGAACTCGCTGCGGGAGGTGGCGAAGAAGATGCACCTGAGCGAGGGATACGTAAGGGCCCGGAAGAAGGACGCGGATCTGGCGGCGGAGACGATATCCGAGGAGCGGGTGGCGGGCACGCTGCCGCGGTGGTACCTCCAGAAATGGGGGTAGGCCGGAGGACGGCGGGAACGGACGGAAGCGGGCGGGAAATGCCCGGGAAAGGGAGGACCGAAAATGAAAAACCAGTACGAGAACGGACGGCCGGCGCCCGACTGCGGGAGCTGCTGGCAGAAGGACAGCTGCGTGGACGCGGAGGAGGGGCGGTTCTGCACCCGGTGGGCCACGGAGGACCCGGCGAAGAAGCCCAGGGAGAAGGGCCCGGCGGAGAAATGGAGCGAGGGCGAGGAGGACTGGATCTGATGAGCGCGGAAGGGAGCCTGGAGGAGTTTGTGCGGGAGCGGGACGAGGTGTTCACGCGGTTCGTCCTGGAGGACGACTGGCAGGCGGTGGAGGACTACATGATCAAATATGAGCTGATCGACGAGGCGCCGAAGAACCCGAACATTGTGAAGGCGGCGGTGTACAAGGCGGTTCAGGAATGCCGGAACATCCCCGCAGAGGTCAAGGCAGAGGCGGCGCGGAAATGCCGGGAGATGGGATTCCGGCCGACAACGATCACCGGGCAGTAAGCGCCGGGAGGGGGTACCGGTTTTCCGGGCATATGTAACTGTTCAGTCGCTCGCTTCCCGCGGTATTTCCGTTCCGGGTGACGCCTCGCGGCTCCGCTCACTTACGCAGCGGTTCTAAGCTCTGGCTTCGCCGTTCGGCTCGCCAATCGCTAAGAACCGGCGAGAATCGAGGCACCCGGACCGGAAACACCCCGGCGCTCGCTGGCTGGACTGAAATTTCGGGCATATAATAGAAGGAACATACATCAGATGACACGGGGAAGCGCGAAAGAGCACCAAAAAGCATCCAAAAGCGTTGACTGAGCACGGGACCCGTGCTAAAGTGTATCCTGCCCGAAGGGTGAGGGAAGGGATCCAGGCGCCCCTGAGACCGACCCAAACCCTGGCTGACGATTTCCGCGGGACACACCGCGGAGCGCGGCGGGACAGACATGGGAAAGACCGAAGGCGCCGGGGCCTGATGCCCCGGAAGGACCGGCGGCGCCCGTACTCCCCCGGCGCGGATCGTCGGACGGGCACATCCTATATCCCCGCAGACCGACTGCAGCAGCAGCCGGTTTTTTATATGCCCGGAACCGGGAGCGCACCCCGGGGACGGGCCATGAGTCAGGGGCGGCCGGCCATGGCCGCGCATCTTCTCCTTGCGGGCCCGCCCCGACGGACACGGGGCGGGCCTAGCGGGGGAGAAGGAGGGGCATGGATGAGCTACAAGAAGAGCCTGCCGTTTTACCACACGGCGGCGTGGAAGAAGGTACGGGCGCTGGCGCTGACCAGGGACGGGGGCATGTGCCAGGACTGCATGGACCGGCTGCGCGCGGGGTACGGCATCCACCCCCGGCGGGCGGAGATGGTGCACCATATCATCCCCGTGAAAGAGCGGCCCGACCTGGCGCTGGAAATGAGCAACCTGCGGAGCCTGTGCCACGAATGCCACGAGCGGGAGCACCCGGAGAAGCACCGGCGGGAGCAGCCGGAGACGCCCTCACGGCACAGGATGCGGGTTATTAAGGTTTAAGCGGCGGGGCGGACGGGGACGAAATCGGCAGGGAGGCAAGGGACCCATGGTCAACGAGGAGCTCCGGGGGGAGCATTTTGAGACGATCACGGAGGAGAAGGCCCGGCACATGTACGACTACCTGTGCCTGGCGTGCGACCGGCGGCCGGACGGGCTGACAGACCCGGACCAGGCGCTGATCTACGACGCGGCATACCTGGAGCAGATCAAGGGCATGCTGCAGAAGGACATCCTGGAGCGGGGGATCGGCCAGGAGCGATACAACGGGCGGCAAAAGTATTACCAGGAGAACAAGAGCCTGGGGCAATTCCGCGCGTATTCTGACCAGCAGCGGAAGATCCTGGGAGAGCTCCGGCTGACGCCCGTGAGGAGAGGGGCGCAGCAGGTGAGCATCGATGACGATTTCGACAGCTTCGAGGACTGATGGGATTACGCCGCGGACCATGCCGGCGCAAGCGCTGGCGGCGCTGGAGATGAGCCCGGAGGATCCGGTCCGGCGGTGCGTGGCGTATGCGATGGACGCCCTGGAGGGGCGGATCCTGGTGTGCCAGAAAACAAGGCGGGCCTGCGAGCGGTTCATGGAGGATCTGCGGAAGAGCGAGGAGGAGCCGGATTATCCCTGGCGGTTTGACGCCCACCGGGCCGGGCGGCCGGTGAAATTTGTGGAGAAGTTTCTGAAGCCGGTGCGGGGCAACTACGAGCGGATGGAGCTGATGGGGTGGCAGTGCTTCATCTTCTGCAACCTGTTTGGATGGGTGAGCCGGGAGACGGAGCTGCGGCGATTCCGGGAGGCGCTGATCCTGGTCGGCAAGGGGAACGGGAAAAGCACCATGATGGCCGGGATTGCCACCTTCATGGCGTGCAAGGATCACGAGCCCGGGGCGGACGTGTACCTGCTGGCCAACAGCAAAGAACAGGCGGGGATCGTGTTTGACGAGTGCAAGCTGGAGATCGAGAGCTCGCCGGCGCTGGCGAAACGGTTCCGGACGCTGCGGGACGGGGTGTACTACGATGCCAACAACGCGCGGATCCGCAGCCGGGCCAGCGACAGCAAGAAGCTGGACGGCCTGAACCCACACGGGGCTGTTTTCGACGAGATCCACGAGTACCGGGACTTCAAACTGTTAAACATCATCAAGCGAAGCACGGTCAAACGGCGGCAGCCCCTGACGGTGTACATCACCACCATGGGAACGGTGATCGACGGGCCCCTGGCCCAGTATTACGGCCTGTTTACGGACGCCATGAACGGGACCCTGATCCCGAAGGTCGGGGATCAGATGTTCTGCTACATCGCGGAGATGGACGAGGGGGACGACATCGAGGACAGCCGGCTGTGGGGGAAGGCCAACCCGGGGCTGGGGCTGGTGCTGAAGATCGATACGCTGCGGGAGGAATGGGAGAGGGACAAGCTGATCCCCAGCGAGCGGGCCGACTTCATTACGAAACAGCTGAACATCATGGTGAACGCCGACGACATGGCCTTCGTCGGGCCGGAGGTCATCCGGCGGAACCGGGACATGATCGACCCGGAGAGCCTGCTGGGGCGGCGGTGCTACGGGGGCTTTGACCTTTCCAACCGGGAGGACTTCACGGCGGCGGCCCTGGAGTTCCCGCTGGACGATGGGCGGAGCTACGTGCTGCTGCACAGCTGGGTGCCGCAGCGGAAGGTGGACATGGACCAGGAGAAGATCGATTACTACGGCCTGGCCATGAAAGGCCATCTGACCATCGTGCCGGGGGAATACATCCAGCAGGAGGACGTGTACAAATGGTTCGCGGAGATGAGCTGGCTGTATGAGATCGTGACGATCGGATACGACCCGGCCAACGCGACCCGGCTGCGGCAGATGCTGGAGGCCGGGGGCAAGATCGACGGGAAAAGCGTCCAGGCCTTCGAGTGCCAGGTGGTGCGGCAGGGGCCGATCACCTTAAACGACCCCATGAAGGACATCAAGGAGCTGCTGCTGGCGGGGAAGGTGGTCAGCAACCAGGATCCGATGCTGACCTGGTACACCGACAACGTGCGGATATCCGGGGAGCGCCGGCACCTGGACAAGGAAAACTGGATGCCCATGAAGCGGAACAAGTTCCGGAAGATCGACGGATTTATGGCCTGGCTGGACGCCCACTGCGTAAGGATGCAGAAGCAGCCGGCGGGGACAGATTATATCCCGCCGGCGATCCGGGTGGTGGAGCTGGGGAGCCGCCGGAGGCGCTGAGGGCGGATCCCCGGGGCATTCCGCGCCGGGGCCGCTCGCGCTGCCGTTGAGACGCAGCGGTACAAAGACGCCGGCTTCGCCTGGCGGCTCGCCGCCGCCTAAGTACCGGCGTCTCAAAGGCTCCCCGGGCTGCGGAATATCCCCGGACCGCCCAGAGGGGCAAAACGGAAAAGAAAGCGCACGCGGAAGGGCGCGGACCTGCAACATCCGGAAGGGTGGGGCGGGTTTTTTATTTGGAGGTGAGCGGATGAGGAATCCATTCAGGCGGAAGAAAGCGCAGGCGCAGGCGAGGGACAAGCCCACAGCCAGGGCGGCCAGGAATCTGCGGATGCTGACAAGGCCGCGGGCGGACGCCACCGTGCAGGGGAATGAGGCGATCTACGCGGCGGTGAGCCGGATCAGCAACACGATCGCCAGCATGCCGATCCACTACTACAAAGGGTTCGAGCGGCAGGACACACACTCGCTGGAGCGGCTGATCAGCCTGGAGCCCCATCCGAACTTTTCCGCCTTCAGCTGGAAGCAGACCATGGAGGTCATACGGAACACGGAGGGGAACGCCTACGCGCTGAAGATCCTGGACAACTTCGGCCAGACCGTGCGGCTCGACATCCTGAACCCACTGAAGGTGACGCCACAGGTGGACCCGGAGGACGGGAGCATCTGGTACGCCATCATGATGGACGACGGGAAGCAGGCGCTGGCGCCGGGCTTCCTGGTGATCAACCTGCGGCACATGAGCGCCAACGGGATCAAGGGCATCCGGCCCATCGACGTGCTGCGTAAGTCTTTGGACTACGACACCCAGGTCAAGAGCCTGAGCCTGGACCAGCTGGACGGGGTGAACCACGGGGTGGCCCTGACCATCCCCAGCACGGGCCTGAGCCAGGAGGCGAAGGACGAGGCGGTGGACCGGTTCCTGGAGACCTACGAGAAGAGCGGGCGGAGCGTGGTCATCCTGGAAGGCGGGATGACCGCCACCAACTTCTCCAGCAGCCCGGTGGACGCCCAGCTGCTGGACGTGGAGCGGATCACCCGGAACCGGGTGGCCACGGTGTACAACCTGCCCCCGCACCTGCTGGGCGACTACACGGACACCAGCTTCGGCACGGCTGAGCAGCAGATGATGGAATATCTGCAGCTGACGATCACGCCGATCGTGGAGCAGTGGGAGGGTGAGCTGAACCGGAAGCTGATCACCCCGGAGGATTATGCCGAGGGGTACCGCTTCCGCTTCGACCTGAACGCGCTGACCCGGACGGATGTGAAGACCACCGCGGAGCGGAACCAGATGGCCATCCGGGGCGGATGGCGGAAGCCCAACGAGGTGCGCGCCGAGCTGGGCCTGCCGCCGGATCCGGTGGGCGACCTGCTGATGAGCAGCCGGGACCTGATTCCGCTGCGGATCGCGGTGGAGCATCCGGAGCAGCTGCTGGGCAGCCAGGCGGCGCCGGCAGAGCCCGCGGGCGAATCTGAGGGAAAGGAGGATAAGGAGCCTTGAAATTTTGGAACCTGATTCCGGACGCAGAGACGCCCGGGGACGGCGTGCTGGACATCGAGGGCCCCATCGATGAGGAAGCCTGGTTTGACGGGGGGACCGGAAGCCGGGAGTTCAAGAAGGCGCTGAAGGGCCTGAAGAACGTCACCGTGCACATCAACAGCCCCGGCGGGGACGTGATGGCGGGCGCGGAGATCTACAGCGCGCTGAAGGAGCACAGCATGAACGGCCGGGGCAAGGTAACGGTGATCATTACCGCCCTGGCGGCCAGCGCGGCCAGCGTGGTGGCCATGGCCGGGGACGAGATCCTGATCAGCCCGGTGGCCTACATGATGATCCACAACCCCTGGAGCTTCGCCATGGGCGACGCCCGGGAGATGCGGAAGACCGCGAAGACCCTGGACGAGATCACCGAGGGGCTGATCACCGCCTACCAGCAGCGGACCGGAAAGAGCCGGGACCAGCTGAAGCGGATGCTGGAGAACGAGACCTGGATGAGCGCGCAGACCTGCGTGGACGAGGGATTCGCGGACGGCATCTACGGCGGGGAGATCCGGGCGGCCGCCATGGCCGGGAGCGGCATGCTGACCAGGGCCACGCCGGAGAGTATCCGGGAAATGTGCGCCCGGTGGGAAGCGAGCCGCGGCGAGAAGAACGAGGACCCGGAGGAAGAACCCGAGGAGAGGCCGGAGGAAAACCCGGACGACCCCGAGGAAGAAGCCGGGGAAAATTCGGAAAACGCCGGGCAGGATGCCACCCAGGGGGATGACCCCGGCGCGGATCCGGAGGAAGACGACCCGGAAGATCCGGAGGAAGAGCCGGAAAACCCGAACGATCCGGAGGATCCGGAAGAGGATGATCCGGAGAAGGACGCGGAGAACGCGATCCGGACGGACATCGCCCGGCGGGCCGCCATCCTGGCCGGGCTGGAATGGCAGCAGTAAGACAGGCGCGCGCAACCTGAGGCCGGCGCCGGCCCCGCGTGCTGCGCGCGGAATGGAGGGAGAACGGATTGAAGCTGCAGGAGATCATGAACCAGATCACGACCCTGGGGGGACAGATCCGGGCGAAGAGCGCCGCGCTGGCGAAGGATGCCCTGGATACCACGATCCCCCTGGCGGAGATCGAGAAGCAGCAGGCCGACATCGCGGACATGCAGAAGCGCATGGCCGCGCTGCAGGCCAGCTACGACAGCGAGAAGGCCGGCACGGAAGGCCGGCTGAACCCCATCAAACCCGAGGAGAAAAAGGAGGAAAAGAAAACCATGAACGAGATCCGCAAGAGCAACGAATATGCCCGCGCTTTTGCCTACGCCATGAAGCACGGCCTGAACGCCCGGAACGGCATGGGCAACGAGAACGTGAAGATCCTGTATGACGCGCTGACCGAGGAGGGCGGCAGCCCCGCCGGCACGGACGGCGGCTTCCTGGTGCCCATTGATATGGACCACGAGATCCGGGAGCTGAAGCGGCAGCTGAACCCCCTGAGCGCGCTGTTCAATGTCGAAAACGTGACCACCCTCAGCGGCTGGCGCGTCGTC
>Ga0326512_10001416_pt1 | contig 18596 bp, 17 predicted proteins | sample 1_2617_0518_D_FD_203652 | JGI IMG/M metagenome (GOLD analysis project Ga0326512, IMG submission 203652) | Bovine rumen microbial communities from UC Davis, California, United States - 1_2617_0518 | ecosystem: Host-associated > Mammals > Digestive system > Stomach > Rumen | place: USA... | reverse complement strand
GCATGATTGTTTCAAAGTTATCTCCATCGGCGTTCATCTTGAAACGATTGTAAGGATTTTCCATTTCGCTAAGAATTGCGCCATTGTACATCGCAAGTGCGCCAGTAGCAGCAAGCTGATTAACGATGTCATCAGAAACACCTGTAATTGTATTTCCATTAACAGAGCCAACGTAACCAGCCCAAGGTGTAAATTGAGAAATAAGAGCGTAATCACCAATTACAGTCGGTCTGCCGTTTCTACGAACCTTATTAATAACACCGTCAACCCCAGCTTTAGTCAGTCCGGAACCCTCAAAAGTGTATTTAACTCCTGTGGCGTCTTTAATAGCTTTATAAATTCTCTTTACAATCTCGGCTTTTGCAGAATTAAGAATATCTGTCTTGATTTGTGCCATAAGTTGATTTTCTCTTGACATATCACCAAGTTGGATTCTACGATAGTCGTTTGCAATACCACCAGAAATTGTGAATGTTTGTACCGGATATACTGTCTTCTTCAGGGTAGTATAAATTGGGTCGCCGTTTGTTGCCTGCATACGAGAACCTTCGCCGGCATAATCATAAACTTCTCTTTCTACAGTTTCGTCAAACGCTACGTTTTCATATGTCCCGAAAATACTAAGCATCTTCATTTCTTCCATGATTGGTGCTTCTACTACGAAACGTCTGATTGCGTTAAGTTCTGAAATTGCCGTTGCGTTTCCGTTTTCAGCGTATTGACCAAGCATTTTGATATACTTTACGGCCTTATCGCCTTTCTTTCCAAATCTTTCAAGAGATTCTCCGTTTACCATTGCTGAAAATACTTCGACAATAGGGGAGTCCTTTTTAATTTTTGTATTATAATCCGCATCTTTACGGATATTGTTCATTTCAAATGTTGCCATTTTCTAAAACCTCTCTTTCGTTATGTTGTAAAAAAACAAAAAACATATTGTGTTGTGTATATTTTTATATCGTTATTATTATTAGCTCTGATATTCAAAATTAACTGTTATTGTGTTATCACGTGCGATTCTGACAAAAACAGTGCTTATCTTTTACACTGACACATAATTCACTGCAAATGATACCGTGCCACTATGATTAATTCCGACCGTGACATGTGATTGTATCTTCAAACTACCAGTTTGTTTTTTCGTATACCATTGTTCATTAACCTCCCACAACGGCATAATCGGCAACTACAATAACAACCTTTACGGCATTTTCTGTTAATCTGCACTTATCAATTACCTTAAAATAAATACCATCACTCGGTGCTTCTGCAATAATTTTGAGCTTGCCGTCCTCAGCAATTCCAAGAAGGGTAGTATCGACAGTAATATCGGTATAATCTTCGTTTTCGCCATATGCAATATGTTTTTCATCGACAAGAAGATTCATACCTTCCCATGCAAGGATTTCAAATCCGCTGATTGGATCGCCGGCTTTAATTACAATATCATCCTGATATACCTCATCACCGGACAGTGTATTTGCAACAAGATATGTAATTCCATCCTGTGTAATAAAATCATAAAGAGCTGTATCTGTTTCAGATGTAAGAACTGGATTATTCTTTGCAATCTGAATCATTCCTAATGTTTCACATTTAATCATTTGATTGTTCCTCCTTTTATATGAGTTTTTTGTAATAAAAAACGATATTATACTAATGTAATAATTAAAAATACCGCTTTGAATATTTTTTTATTTTACTATTATTTAAATATGCCTAATTACCTCTGCCATGTTGTTATGACGATTCTTGCACTCCATAAAACGTTCTGCGTTTGATTATAAATACATTTTGTTGTGTAAGCGTTGCATAAGACAACGATATTTTTTTTGTGTTTGTTATGTTGTCTGTTTGCTCGAATTACTTGTTATCTTATTTGTAAATGCTTTGATTACTCTGTGCATAGTGCTGTATTATCGCTTACTTTTGTTACATGATTTAAATGTGGCTTTATGCCACGATGCGCATTATGCAAAGGTATATGTATATAAATTGACGGTTATTTCATCTGGGTCATTATTTGTTCCGATTACGACTTTCACTGTAGAAATACTTCGTTGCGTATTGTTCATAACGGAACTAATTATTTTTTCCGCGGAAAAATTGTGTCCACCAGCCTCCAGCGGCCCCGGCAATATGTTAGGCGTCATTTCGTGAATCGACGTTGCAAGGGGCGACGACGCATAATTGTGCGTTAATCTGATAATAATAGGTTTCCCAGCGTCTGCTGCAGCGCTCATTTCTTGTCGCGTTTTATCCGCTGTGGCTGTAATAGTGCCGCTGTTATCTTCTGCATCAATATTGACAATAAACACACTGTCATCCAGCGCTTCTAACTTGTTTTCAATTTTATTAAGTTTTTCAGCGGTGATTGTATCTCCAACCTGCCAGTTTGTTTTTTCGTAACTCATTTAATCAACCCCCATCATTAAAAAATACTTAAACCATCGTTCACACTAAAACTATTGTGCATTTCCTCAAAAATATCTCCTTTATGAGAATTTTGTTCATCAGCAGCTTTTTTTTCATCAGCATCTGCCTTTGCCGCCTTTCCGATTTCCTTCAGGATAATATCAACAATCATATCAATATCACCATCCATAGGATTTTCTTTAAACGCTTCAATTTCATCTTCGGCATATGCAACTTCGTGATCGTTGAACTTATCAAGCGTTTTATTAAGTTCATCAACTTTTTCTTTTGCTTCCATTTCTTTAAGTTGATTTTTAAGTTCTTCATTTTCCCTAATAAGATCGTCGATTTGTTTTTGAAGGTCGGTAATTTCAACCTGTTTTGCTTCAAGTTCTTCTGTAACATCGTCAGAATTCTTTTCGGCTGCTGCTTTCTCGTTATTAGCAACGGCTAAACATTTATTTAGCTCTTCAATCTTTTCTGTATATTCGTCTTTAAGTCTGTCAAATTCAGCATCTTTATCTGTAAGAAGTTTGATTGTTTGCTTTACAATTTCTTCAACCTGAGTTCTATCCAGTTCCATTAAATCCTCCTTATATTGTTCTTCTTCATTAAATTCAATTATTCTTGCGCTTTCATCGGCTGGTGGTATTCCAAGTAAAGCATAACCTGAATAATTAAACTCAACAGGAATTCTGCCTTCTTCTTTATATCCATATTTATAAATAATTTCTTTATTATTATCCGTATGCAGAATTTCTACACTCCCATATGGATATACGCCCATTTCAGCCTTTTCGTCTAATTTCTCAACAAAACTATGATAACACAGAGCGTCAATTTCTCCTTCGCCTATACAAACAAGAATTTTTCCTTCTGTATCATCTTCAATTTCGTCAATATATCCTTTTGTAAAAGTTCCAATTACTGAAGCGTTTTCAAAAAGCGGATCCCCATCAGCACGATCCGTATATCCATGACCATGTATTTCAGTTCTTTCATCATCAATAAATTCACAACGTAAACTCATACCTTTGATAGTCGGAAGAGCTTTCTCGCAATACTCCCTAATCCACGTAATCCCATTCAGATTTGATTCTGTACCAACCTGATTTACATCATCAACGCATGAATCAGGATAAATTCTATGAAGAACAGCTTTAAACCAACGCTTTCCGTTTTTACTTTTTTTATTAGAAACTTCAAATACTCTCAATAACTCATCACCACCTTTCATATTATTAATTAAATATTTAAGTTTTTCTTAAAATTAATCAAAATAAAAACTTAATTAAGTTTAATCAAGGCCAGAATTAATCAGTTCGATAGCATTTTCAATCTTATTTAATTTTTCGGCTGTAATGATATCGCCTTTATTCCAAACTGTTTTCTCATATGACATTGTAAATAACCTCCTTATTAATCGCTCGGCGCAGGCAAATCGTTTGTAAGATTGTTTCTTCCAGCAATTGTGCTGTCTGTTGGATTGTCCGTTTGTGGCCTGCCGCCTTTGTTTTCTTCATTTTTCTGCTCATCCTTTGAAAGAACATAACTCGTTTTATGGACAGGGTATTTATTCTCGTAATCGTTTTCAAGCTCTTCATCAAGAAGGGCGAAAAATACTTCCGGTTCCACGCCACAAGCCGCAACCCAAAGTGAAAGGCTTCCTTTTCCCTGAAGATAAAGTTCTTTTACATTGCTAATTGTGTCTTTTTTATTAACATTTGTAATTTTCAGATATTTTACTTCGACCCAGTTTACCGAGTCTTTGATAATGTTTTCTGAAATACATTTGTTGATTTCGTCTGTTATCTGTTCAATCCACTGAAAAATCTGACCTGTGATTAATTCTAAATTCTGCAACTGTGCCGAATAACTACCGCTCCCTACACCGTTAAGAAGGGAACCGGCAATACCCAATCCTAATGCAATTTTATCTGATATATTCGATTCGTAAGAATCGTCAAATAATTCTGTATTTGAAGAATCTATAGTGTTAAGTTTTGTGCCAGACGCAACAGAAAAGAATGATACGCCGCCACGATTATTTTTATTCATAACTGCACTTTTTACTTTTTCGTGTTGATTTCTTTGTTGCTTTTCTGTTAATGCCGATTTTCCTTTTTCCTTACCTTCCGGAAAGGTCTGATAAATAACTTTATTATTAATATCATCTAAGATATTACGTTTTGTCTGTGTAAAATAATCGTTATAAATGATGTCATTTATTGCCGCAAGGACAAGCGGCCTTCCAAATTTTTCATTTCTTTTTGAACGTATTTTATGTACAATTGTTTTAGTATTATCTAATACAACCCAATTACCGCCCTGATACGATCCTTCACGACGTTTTTTATATGCCTGTCTGATTTCCTTCGGATATTTACGCAGTTTCTGTTCGACTGATTCACCGGCTGCAATATCAAAATAATCAAGATTAAAAGCTATAACATAAGACGAATTTTTTATTCCTACAATCTGTGTATAATCAGCAGGAAGGGAAATAATTTCAGCGTTCAACCCTAAAGCATTTAATTCATTAATTTCAATAATACTCCGGACATCATAATCAGACATCATTTTAGTTTTATCAATTGGCCTTTTAGATATTTCAAAATAATAAAAAGCAACACCCTCAACCATCCCTTTAAAAAGAGCATCACGAACAATTGTACGATCTTTGATGGTTCTAAGTGTTGAATTCATTAATTCTTTATTCTTTTGTTTTTTTTCTTTGTTATCGCCATGAGTGATAATTACTCTATCTAATGTTGGCATTGCAACCATATAATCAACGGCATGAGTAAACGTGCTGTTTGTTCCATACAGCATTAAAGATAATTCTCTAATTTCCTGATTCCACTCCATTGGATGCCGTACAATACTCTCTATGACTTCAGGCGAATATAAATCAAAAATATCTAAATCAGAATTAAATGTTGTATATTGCCGTGAACTATAAAACGAATTAAATTCATTTGATTCTGTTTTATTATAATCTTGTTTTTTATTTTGAGTACGGCGATTACCATTACTATTGTTTTTAACAGTGTTTTTGTCTTTTACCATCGTATCGCCCCCTCTCTAATTAATAAAAACACTATATTCATATTCTTCATTCCCTGAAAACAAATCTTTCTCAAGTAATGTTCCAAACCAACTCCCATAACTACAGGAACTATATCTATCTTTATGACTTGTCGCAGATTCTCTAAGAATTATTGCACCAGTCTGTTCTTTTTTCTCATATGTTAAACCGATACATTCATTAATAAACGCCTGTGTTTCCAAAAAAGGTCGTTCATAAAATATCTGATCATCAACTTCCATTGCGTTTGTATAATCACTGTTCTGAGAAAGGACTTCATCAACAGCTAAATCAAAAGGTATAAAAAACTCAATCATTTGTTCACTTAAAACCCGTCTAAAATCAATCGCAATATCGCTGTTTAATTTCTGCGATGCATTAATCGCATATATACAAGGATTTGAACCTTCTGATTTAATTCTGTTCGCAATACTATCATCGTTCATGCACAAAAGAGGGGAGTATTCTATTTTTCTTTCCTCATCGTACATTACTTTAGCAAGGTTATCATATACGGCAATCCCTGCGTTCCGAGTATCAAGTACGATATAATCAGCTTCAAAATCTTCAAATAGCTGACGTATCCTTCGTGCTTGTTTAGCTGTATCACCACCCTGAACGGATTCCATGTATGAAACAATTCTGCGATAACCATTGCTCAATTCTATATCTTCAAGATTGCTTCGGGTGTATGTTTTGGTTTCAGGCAACAATCGCATACAGGTAAAAATAGAATTGTCATTTCCCTGTTTTTCAATAAAAGCCATATCACAAGACACAATTCTAATTTCGCCGTGTTGTTTTGGTATTGCATATTTATTTCTTTTGTGCGATAAAAAATCAATAGTTTGTCGTGGGTAAAACGCCTGTTTATTAACTTGATTTTTTGTAAACATGGGCAATGTAAAAAAAGACGATTTGTTTTCCTTTAACCGTTCGTTCATAAATTCAAGCCGCCACGTTATAGGGTCTTGTTTCATTTTTTCAGTCTGATAATACGCCTGACTTTTAATTTTATGTTTAAGAGCAACACTTTCATCAAAAGCGAGTAAACAAGAGTCTTTTCCGGCAATCATACCGTTATAAGCCTGATCAACTATATCCCACATCCATGAATCTTCACTTTTATTATCAAACCAACTTGATGAAATATAAATATCGGTAGCTTCTTCCTGTAGTTCATCTATTCCGGAATACTCTTCTTTTTGAAGATATTCTGCTTGTCTTAGAATTTGAAAAGGGGATAATACACCATCGTCAATACTTTTTTTTATCTGTCTAAATTCTTCTCTGACAATACAGTTACTCCGATTGCCTCGCGCCTGTTCGTTTGCTGTAACAACACGAATCGTACTTCCATTTCTGAATCGGACGTACATATCATTAGCATTTATTACGATGTTTTTTATTTCTTTTTTTAAAACAGGCGACCTGCCCATAAGATCGTTTTCTATTTTATCCTGAATTAATATTCTTGATTGCCCACGTGTGCTGCTTGCTAATACAACAGAGTATTGTGGATATAATATACATTTACAACAGGCATAAAGCGCAATAATCCATGATTTTGCTGAAGCACGACTCGCAATAACAACAAAAAACCTGTTGATTCCCATTAAATATAACCAAACCGCCTGATATGGATATAGACCAATACGAAGGTAATCTATTGCAAATCTGTGTAAATTTCTCCTAAAAAAAGTTGCCCACTCTAAAAGATTATTTATATTTTTTGGGTTTCCAAGAAATTGTTCGTTTGAAAAATGTGTATGAAGTTGTTTTTGATTATCATCAGCAATTTCATTATAATAAATATCGGTATTTTGCTTATTCGACATCAAGATCACCTTCATCTTTTACATAGTATTCTTTATCCCGATCAGTCGTGCCATGTTGCAGATTTCTGAGCGGTCTTAAAACAAATCGGTCGAAATAATCACCAAGTCCATCAAAATCTTTATATAAATTTTTGTCTTTATAAAACTCCGCTGGTGTATATTGTTCTATTCTGCGTAGATTAACACCAATAGAAAAATCTTCTGCGCCACTCACATCGTCTATTGTTTTTAATCCAGCTTGTTTAAATGTACTTCTATATAATTCAGATAACTTCTTAAATCCATCTATATCACCATTAGCCGCAGCTTTATCTTTAAGCATTTTTGAAACGCATAAATCTTTAATGAATATTTCCTGATTGCTGTCGTAATTTGGGTTTGCTTCAGTTAAATAATCATAGTGCTCGTCTAACGCTTTATAATCCACATAATCAAAACCATCGCCCCAAAATACACGATTTTTTTGTTTGATTTTTTCATTTAACTTTTTACGTTCTCTTTTTTCACGATTTTTTTCGTCTCTGTCTTTTCGCCATTCAAGATAATCGCCTCTTTCAATTTCAACATCGACCGCTTCAGGGCGAACATCATCAAATAAAAAGCCCTCATCCAGTGAATCATCGAATGTTTTATCAATGTATCTATTTAAGTTCAGGTGACGAATATATTTTGTAATAAACTGTTCTTTACTTGTTACACCTTCGGTATCTATCGCATAAAAAATTCTGTCACTGTAATATAATCCATATAACATACACACACGTTTTACTGCTTTTTTTTCATTCATATCATATTTCATGTAATAACTATAAAACAGTTTTTTTAAACATTCTTTGCATACAGGTAAATATCCCGTACCTGTAATAAACGGGCTACCGCATTTATTAAAATATGGCTGGCTAAATGGTCTTCCACATAAAATACATGAGTGCGAATTTTCTTTAAGTGCCGCCTGCCGCATTTCAGATGTTCTTTTTTTCTTTTTAGGCATTAAATATCACACACCTTTTAACTCACCAAAAAAGCAGATCGTCAAGGTAGCAATCATCCGTAAATGTGTGATAATATCGTTTAATTGGCGTTATCTCAACCTTTAAAACAGGTTTCTCCTTCCGTTTAAAAACTAATTTTTTGTGTTTATCTACGCCTTTGCACTTATCAAACTTATCATCTGAAAGATCAGCTTTGTCAACAATTTCATATTTTTTTGTTCCATCCTCAAAACTATCAACTATTTTTGAATTTACATCACCATCTAAATAAACAACACCACTGCCGCTGAATAAATACTTACCACACTCGTTAAGTGCTTTTTCAACATAAAGTTCTACACCATCGACATATGTTAATGTTACATAAAATTCTTTATCGTATGCACCATACTCATGTGCCGATTCTAACTCAATGACACCGATGTTTATATTTGGGTTTTGTAATAGTTTTTTTGTAAGTTCGCTCGCTTTGTCAAAAAACAGTACCGCAGTTACAGAATCAGTTACCTTAACGATTTCATACATTTTTTTTGCAAGCTCATTTATATTTTTAAAATATTTCCTTTTCATTTTCTTAGTCTTCTCCTTCATCATCTATATTAAAGTTAAAATCTGAATAGCTGTCTTCTTCACCGTACAAATTATCTTTGAGTTTTGTTTCTCTTGCATTTTTTTTTATTGCATATTCATTAAGTTTTTCATAGTCGGTTTTATATTTATTTGTTTCCTGTTTAGCTTCCTTTTCAATCTCCTGTTGTTCTCTAAATTTTATTGCTTCATCACTATTAATTGGCAAATAGGTAGGATCGTTACGAACACATGATTTAAAGTTTCTGCTGCAAATACATTTAATTGAATTAGACTCAGGATAAAAAACTTTCTCACCTGTTTTAGCAATAGATCCAAAAAAAGGATTTCTTTTAGTTAATTTAAAAGTAACAAACGTAGGCATTATAACATCATTACCATCAGCTAACGCTTCTTTAATCTCTAAGATAAGTGCGTCAACAACTTCTCTGCACAAACTTCTTTCAAGAAAAATTCGATCAGACACCCTATCTATTAACTCTGCTGTTTTTACCATAAAATATCACCTTCCTCTTCTCTCTATTTTTCGTATATATAAAAATAACCTCCACTAAAAAAAGGGAGGTTACAAAATTTATTATTATCCCGTTTTACAATCATCAGAATCTGCCCATACAATTCCTGAAAGAACAAAAACCGCAATAGGCAGCGTAATTCCGTTGCCCCACATCTTGTATTCGGCAGAATCTTTACGTGGGTTCTTTAACCATTTAACAATCTGATTTTTTGTTTTCGGTCTTTTCTTTTTGGTAATGACTTTTCTGTGTGTTTCAAAAACATCTGTCCAAAATTTAATATCCTCTTCTGTTGGGTTTTCTGTTTCGAGATCAGAGCACCACCAGTCCGGGAAACCCTGCAATCTGGCGCACTCTGTCGGCGTCAGACGCCTTACGATATACTCGCATCCGTCCAAATCGTTCACGACCGGCGGGGCTTTATAATCCGTAGCTACCAGCGTGTTAGCCAGTTCTTTCATCGGATTCGTGTGATGAGAGTTCTTGCTGATCGACCAAGTCGGCTCCGCCACAGCACCCAGACCTCTCGACACGATAGTCGGTTCGACTTCCTCTTCCACAGCAATACCGAACTTTGCCTTCTGTCCCATGTTATATGTCGCACGGTCAATGCCGTATGCGACCGCATGCTGTTCTGTAGCATTCAGCGTAAAGCTGACACCCTCATTGGAATAACCGCTGCCCTTATGGGATGGTCTTGCGCCGTTACCCTCAAGAGCCACAACCGCCATGCCGCCTTGGTTACATGTCGGGTTTCCCCCGTTAGTATCGAGCGTCCTGGAAACCTTCGCAATATAAAAGCCGGACTTTGGATTGTTCGACTTCATCGAATTACTGTTTTTGGAGCAGATACCGAAGCATTCCATGATGAGAGGCACGTTATTGCCACCTGTACCCATACGATTATTCAATGTTTGAGATATATCATCGTTTGCAATTCTTATTCTGCTGTCGTGCGGATGATGCTCCAGAGCAATCGCGGCGGGAACCACACCCGCACGAAGTGTGGGAGAAGTCTCATCCTCATATCCGATGGAGCGGGTTTTCGCAGAAGGTTCCGTGCAGAAGCCTGCCGCCATCACCACCGGAGGATGATGAGCCTCCGCCCGGAGGGTGCAGGTCACATCCTCTGTGATATCCATCCGGCTGCCGCCCTGGTCGTTCAGGCAGATGCGGCCTGTCTCTGAAGCGCCCGTCTCAAGACCTCCGGCAGCTGTTTGCCACGCTCGGAAGCTCTCCGCAGAATACCCAGACACGCCTTCTGACTCAAATAGTATTTTTCTGGCGCCCCCCCCTGCAAGATCTGCGACAAGGTAGATGCGTTTTCTTCTCTGGGGGACTCCCCAGTGCTGAGAGTCGAAAAGTCTCCATCCAACGGAGAAATCTTCCCCCATGATAAGTCCTGCGTTTGCCCATTTTTCAGGTCGAGGAATATCAGTTTTACATCCTTTGATGCTTGTGATTTCTTTGAGCACCTTCCAGAAGTCGTTTCCTTTATTTGAACTGAATGCGCCTCGAACGTTTTCCCAGACGATGTATTTCGGATATTCTCCATTAGTCTTTTCCCTCATTTCTTTGATAATACGAATTGCTTCATAAAAAAGTTTTGACCGATTGCCAGTTAATCCTTTTTTAGTTCCTGCTATTGATAAATCCTGACAAGGACTTCCGAATGTGATAATGTCTACAGGTTCAATTGCGCCACCATCTATTTGACTGATTTCACCTAAGTGTTCAACAAACGGCATACGTTTTGTTGTTACTCTTATGGGGAATGGTTCAACTTCAGATGCCCATACAGGCTTAATGCCGGAAAGGAGTCCTGCAAGCTCAAATCCACCAGAACCAGAGAATAAACTGCCAAGTGTAAGGTTTTGTTTTAGTTTATAATCCATTAATTAATTTCCTTTTTACGTAATTCGTGTACTTTATTAAACATATCAGCAGCGCCAGCTTTGTCGCATTTCCCTATTTCAAGAATGTTGTCTATAGCATCATTCCAGCCAAACGAATAATATTTATGAACATTTTCAGCGCTATTTAAAATAGTACGAATTAAATTTGTTTTATCGTTTTTATTTTTAGTTTCTTTTATATTTTCATGATTTGCTTTTTTAAGTTGTTTGTTTTCTTCTTTTAATTCTTCAATTGCAATCAATGAAAAATTCAATAAATCAATATCTGAAAAATTACCACGATAAAAATTATCTAAACAAAGACGATCTTTCAACTCTTTTTCTATGTCAACATTCCCAGCATAAGTTGTACAATTTTTTTCTGATAATCTGGTATTTTTAATCTTATTGAACTCATCAGCTAAATTGTTATAAACATCACAGAGATATTGGATTTCTTCTGCGGCATAATCCAAAGCAACATTAACGCACCACCCAAGATATTCAGAAAACATACAGCTTTTACAACGATCAGGCGCTTCAGTTTTATTACTGCAATTCCTCAAGGTTTCAATAAGCGCATCTTTATATAAATGTTGTTTGTGTTGATTATTGTTGTTATTTTGATTATTTTTCTTTGTCATAACAACCTTGGCGAGGAAACCCACAGGCAAGCCTATGGGCAGAATCGCCTCTACCTTTCCTTTTTTTGAATTAGTTTTGATTTATTTTTTATGTTTTTGTGTACAAACAATATATCAAAGTAACGATTTTATTTTAGCCCTTGTTTTTGCCCCAACAATACCATCAACAACCAATTTATACTTTTTTTGAAATGCTTTTACAGCGGTTAGTGTTTTGTCACCAAAAATACCATCAACCGTTAATCCTGAATGCATAATTCTGTTTAAGCATTTCTGAAGTTTTTTTACTTGATTGCCTTCATCACCTTTTATAAGATCAGTTGTAGGGTAGGGGAGTTGCTCCTTTGGATAGCTACCCGGTTTAAGTGTTGCAGTATTAACATCAATAGGGTATCCAAGACCTGAAACAGTTCCTTTGTCGCTGAACTGGTGCATATCATACCTGCCTTTATATGTGGCACGAGGATACTGCGCAAGCCAAATAGCATATTCTGAACGAATTTTACCAATTTTACTTTCAAAATAGTATTTATTAGCATAAACACCTGCCGCATAACCAGATGCTTCAATAACGTCACAAAAGGCATTACAAATATTAGCCGAAGTGGTTTTACCAAGATTTGCCTGTACAGAATCTTCAAAGTCAATGAAGATAGGATAATGCAAAATACGATCATTAATTAATTTCAAACAATAATTCGCTTCTTTCTTAGCCGCAGAAATTGTCTTCGCCTTGCTGTAATAGTAAAGTCCAATTTTCATTCCTGCTTTTATTGCATTTTTATAATTATTTTCAAATGACGCATCTTTGTTTAACGGATCGCGACCCGCAAAACCACAACGAAGAATTACAAAAGAATAACCAGAATTTTTCGCTTTCTTAAATTGATCTACACTGATTTTCCCTTGCCAGTTTGAAATATCAAAACCTTTATAACTCATCTTTCACCCCATCAGACTTTTGATTTTAGCTCTTGTTTTCGTTCCTACAATTCCATCAACAGTAAGTTTATATTTTTTCTGAAAATCTTTAACCGCTTTCAGTGTTTTATCACCAAATACACCATCAACGGTTAAATTCGCCTTCGTAAGTTTATTAAGGCATTTCTGCAACCTTTTTACCTGTTCTCCTTTTGAACCTTTTTTTAAATCAACTGTTGGATATACAGGTGTTTTCGCTGTTTCCTTTTTAATTGAAGATTCGTTTTTAATATAACATGACCAAACCTGTTTAACTAAACCTTTCATTGTGGTTTCATAACAGTACCAACCATCATGCCTTCGACCGCCCGGGTCGTGCATATAAAGATAATTTTTACCGTTAGATACCTTATGACCTGAAACTGCAAGGAAATGACCACCAGTCGTCCATGTTACTCCACCACGTGTGCCTTTTCCAAACAGGATAATACCTCTACGCCCATTCTTCGCCATTTCCTTAAAGAAAGCAGGCATAGTTTCATGATTGATTACAGTAAAACCATACTTTTTAAGAGCCGCACCAATACCCGACCAATAAGTTCCTTTGCCAGCCGCACAATAGCCGTTATTCAACATATATTTTCTAATAGTTTCCGGTGTAACAGACCCATGTGAAGGATGAGATGCAATAACATCAGCACAAGAGGTCGGGCCACATCCTGAACTATGCATATTGTATGTTGCGTTCGGATAATAATGTTTTCCCCATCTTGAATCATATTGACGGAATGTTTTCACTGTTGTAACTCTACTCAATAGAATCACCACCTTCATCCGGTAATTCTTCGGTTACTTCAAACTGTTCAGTATAAACATCGGGTTTTTTCATATCTTTGAGCAGACGGGTATACCCAGTACCTTCACACGCTTCTTCTGTATAGTCATTATTCTTGTAATGAGATGCAAATCCCCATACAAACGCAGTTAAAACAGTCAGTGCAATTTTCTGAAGCGATGCGATCTGAGCATCATCAAAACTGATAATATGAAACGCAGTAAGAAAATCGAGAACCGCTGTAATAACCGCAGCCAACGTCCGTTTTCGTGTTCCGCTGTTCATACCTAATAACCTGTTGACAATATTATTCAAATAATAATCCCTCCTTTTCGATAAATAGATTGAAATAAAGTGAATAATAAATTATTTGTAAACATCTACATCATCCTCTTAGTAAATCTTCAGCAATATCAGCATATTTATCTCTGATATACATTTTGTGTCGTGTTCTTCTAAAACCAACACTTTCGCCACCTCTGTTAATCAGTCCGTTTACAGAATGAAAAATGTAATTGTTTTCAAATAATTTCTTAATTCCTTTTCGATTAATCTGTTTTATAATGATCCCTCTTTTCTTGTTATTACTTTGTATTTTCATTTTTATTTACCTTCTCTTAACACAAAAAATGTTGTGGGGGTATTGCGAACAACAACCCCACCACACAAAGAAAAGAGAAAGACAAAGAAAAATGAGGATAGCAGAGACAGAGTTTACCATCTCTACCATAAAAGGGTAATAGCAATTATTTTAACGTATTAAATTAATATATCATCTGAAATAGCGCAAGTTGTTGAAATTTTAACAATTATCACAGATTGTACATTGATTCGTTTTTATAACCCAAATACAATTCACTTTTAATTGGTGTGTCTACTTTTGCTGCGTTTTCTTTTCCACCTGCGTTTACTTTCTTTGCGGTGTTTATCCTGACATTCTTTGCAACGCACACTTTTAGTGTTTTTTGCACGTACAACAAATTCTTTGCCGCAGTCAATACAAGTTATAACTTTTGTCATTTTTGGGATATAACCAACGCAGTCAAAACAGTATTTTCTGTTTTGGTATTTATTGTTCTTAATTAATCTTCCGCATTCCTGACATCTTGTAAAGTTTTCACCGAGATAATTCATATATTCATACCCAAGTTCCCTGAAATCAGATATTGATAATATGTTTTCACCATCCAGATTTATAAAAGTCACACGACAACTTAAATTCTCTAACCGTTTTGGGAATTCAAGCAACCCGTCTTGATAAAGTTTGTTTAAGTATTTGTATCTGTCTGTTGATTTACATGAGATTCTTGCAAGAGAAAATACTTCTTTTACCGGATTGTTTACCCAGCCATTGTTTTTATCATTACGCATATTTCCAAGCTTTGCTAAACAAAGAAGGGTAAACGCAAGACGTTTTAATACTTTTCCGTTGATTTTTGATATAGTATTAAGTTCAGTAGATGTAACAGAAATATTGTTGATTTCATGCAATCTGTATTTTCCTGCGTTCTTTGCGATTTTTTCTACAACGTCTTCAAGAACGGTTTTTGAAAAATTATAACAAGGCAGGTTTTTATCCATAAATTCAATCAGAAGCTTTGAAATTTTCTTTCTTCTATAACCTTCGTTGTAATAGTATTTTGCAAGGATTGATAATGTACGGAACGGTTTTTTAGAATCTATAACATTTTCCTTTAAACAGTTTTCCGCATATTCCTTTTCGTTTAAAATAATCATGTAAAACCATCACCCCGATAATTAATCTGAACTGTATGTATAACAAACTGGAGATCACAGTATGTAAACTCACCGCCACCTTTTACAACCACCGGAAAAGAAATGCAGTTGTTATTTTGTTTTAGTAAATTGCTGAAAGCAGTTTCTCCTGCTATATCCCAAAAGAACTGTTTTGCACTGTCGTTTTTATAACATATGTCGGCTAAAATATCGCATAGCTCATCTTCGTTCGTACAAATCGTTTCACACTGCCTCCGAAAATCAAGAACAATTAATGCTTTCTGTTGAGTAATTTCAAATGAATCCATATGTTCAGATTTTTGTTTTTTCCTGAAATTATGCATCCTCATTTTATATTCCTCATAAAGATTAAAAATCTCACTATAGACGTTTTGACTGTATTCAACACCGCACTTCAAAACAGAATAGTCAAAATCAGGAGGTTTGCTTTTCTTTGAAAGATAACCGTTAAATTCTTTCTCAAACAGCCAACAGATACGGTTAATTGTACATACATTTGTACCAACAGGTGGATCATACCTTTTTAAACATTCAGTCATTTCTTCGGTTTTTGGCTCATAATCAATTAAATCGTTTACGTTTTTAATCCCATAATGGCAGAACCGCATAAGCGCACCGTTATCTGTGTTTTTTATATACTTATTGTTTTTTGCCTGCAAATCAGAATAAACATAAATCATAAAATATGGTTTTCTGTAAGCGGCAATTTTCTGATTAAATATTTTTTTCTCAGCATCCTGTTTATTGTCATCACTGCGTACGATATTATCACGTAGATTGTACCAATAAGAGGGCATAGGTTTTGATACAATCCCTTTGATCTGATCAATTACATTCTGCTGAAATAACTGTCCGCACATAATTCTGTAAGACAAGGTTTTATATTCCTCAGAATCGGGATGAAATCCTGCACGAACCTCAAACATGCTCGTAATGTGATTGGTTACAATACCGATTTCATCTGTAAATCCAAGTTTATTAGCTTCAACAATATCTTCTTCAGTTACAGTTTTCTTCTCTGCTTTTCTTTGAATACAAATGATTGTTGGTGTGTAAAGTGTGTTTTTAAGAAGTACAGGATTATCCGTAGTCATGAACAGATCACCATCACAATCAGCACCGTTCAGACTGTTTCTCGTTGAATCCCATGCATTTAGCACAATCGCTGTTTTAATATAACGATACCAGTATGCAGGCTCTGATTCTTTGTTTAGTTTTAATTTAACAATGTTATTGTGTCCGGTCATAGGCGCACGAAAACAAACAACTTCATCGGCATTGTTATCAATCCAATATTTATGATACATTTCGCCGGCTTTAAGAAGACCTGTAATTTCCATCCTGAACATACTCTGACATAAAGCATATGGATCACCTGTAATAATTGCAAAATTAGCATTAATTCTTATTGCGCCTCGTTTGCACATCTGTATTCGTTTAGCAATCATATTCCATATTTTTCTACGAATAAACGAATCGTTAATTAGATCAGGTTTAACCATAAGCGAACGTACACAACTATCCAAACCGGATGAAAAAATATTATCTTCATTCAGGCCAAACCCACAGAGAAACGCAAGACTTTTACGATAATCCATACCGATAACTTCTTTGATTTCATCAATAGAAGGTTGGCACAATTCCTGAATCTCATCATCGGTTAAATCATAACTCTGAAGAAACTGATAGTTTGTATTCCGTACACCTTCAAGTTCATCTGGACAAACTTTAGTAACCGAAAACTCATAATGATTTTCTTTGCAGTTCCTATAATAATCTTCCCATGAATCATAGCAATTCCATAATTTCAGCATAGATTCCGTAAGAATTACTTCGGCGTTTCTGACATCTCTGTAATCACCCCACACATCTTTAATTACATGCCGACCGGAAACAGTTTCAGCAAATTCAATAAAATCAAAAGGTATAAGCATACCTTTATTCCACGCATATCTTGTATTCATACCGGATAGCGGTTCGGCGTCTTCGACATTAATTCCATTTAGAAATGCGTTTACTTTTTTAGCGTAAGATGGGAGCATTAAACCATATCCGTCAGAATCATTGTTTTCAAGTTTATAATCCTCGAAATAACTCATAACAGGCTCATCTTCTTTTTCATCATCAAGCATGATGACGTTTTCCCTGAAGTGTGTTATACAGTCATTTACAACAATGATTCCTTCGGGTTCCGGTACAGGAACAGACCCCGAACAAATGAGCGCCTGATATGCCTCAAGTTTTGCAGGTACAAGCGGCACATCCTGATTCCTTCCGTTATCCATTCTGCGTTTAAGTTCCGGGTAAAGATCAGAATTGACATAAACAATCGTTGAATTCTTTATGCCGCCATTTGTGCCAAGAAACCGCCTGTAATGAATCCCATTAACCGTAAAACCTTTGTTTGCACGATCATAATCTTTTTTGCTGTTCATGACAACGCAGATATAGTCTTTCTTAAACTGAAAACTGTACAAACGGTCATATAAATTACGAATAGCAATCTTCGTTTTGCGGCTTTTCGGTTTTCGTTTTTCAAGACGGATTTTATTCTGTAAAACCCTGATTTCCTGTTCTGAATCGCTAACGTCATTAAGCTCGTCAATAAACCGCATAAGCTGACTGTCACTTATCGAAACTACAACATCGGGATAGTCTTTAACAGCCATATCAAGCGGAAGGGTAAGATTCCAATTTGATTTTTTAAGTTGCTTTGTATTGATTTTGTAAATTAAACGTAAACTCTTCTGTTTCAATAATCACCTGTTTTGTTTTAATTAAAATACCTCTGAAAATATCCTGTTTTGTTTGACTTATTCTTAACTTTCATCACCTCCATGAATAGTATAAACTGGGGCAGATGCCATGTACAAACCGGCAGCTCCTGAAATGTTGAACAAACTATTAATACGTGAACAACAGGAATTACCACATAAACGTCATTCTTTGCTTCCGTTCTTTTCTTCTCCGGTACAGCTTGAATCCGCCAGCTTCTGCAAAATCCTCCGGATCTGCGCAAGTTTGTTTTCTATTGATGAGAAACACTGTTCGGTTTTGTCTTTAGTCATAACTGCCTCCTTTGTAGCTTTATTAATTTGACCCAATTA
>Ga0326512_10001414_pt1 | contig 18600 bp, 33 predicted proteins | sample 1_2617_0518_D_FD_203652 | JGI IMG/M metagenome (GOLD analysis project Ga0326512, IMG submission 203652) | Bovine rumen microbial communities from UC Davis, California, United States - 1_2617_0518 | ecosystem: Host-associated > Mammals > Digestive system > Stomach > Rumen | place: USA... | reverse complement strand
GCGAGGAAGAACCCATGCCAGAAGAAAAGACGCAGGAACAGCCCGAGATTGAGATCGTAGACGGGTGGAAAGACCCGGAGCCGCAGTCGAATCTGCTCAAGGAAAGATTGGCAGCTCTTCTGAGCGTGAAGAGCATCCTGACTTTGACGCTGACGCTCGTGTTTGCGTACCTCGTGATGAAGCAGATCGCCATCCCTGATTTTTTCAGTGAAATCTACAAGCTCGTGGTGATGTTCTTCTTCGGATATCAGAGCGGAAAGGCAGGAAGCAAATGACCGAGACAGATCTGCTGATCCAAGAGTTGAAGAAGAAAAACAAGATGCTCTTCGCTGAGAATGTCGACTTAAAGATTGAGAATGAGCAGTTGAAAGCCCGCATCGAGTCGCTCGAGGTGGTGAAAGCGATGCTGGAAGGGGTGATCAAATGACGAGTGAACAGATCATGCCGCTCGTGTTGGCTGCTTTCGCCGCTCCGGGATTCTGGGCAGTTGTTCAGCTCCTGATCGAGAAGATCAGCGAAGCACTGACCGGGAAGAAGAAGGTCACGCTCAACGAGATCGGCGAGAAACTGGATAATCATCAGCGGGACATCGATTCTTTGAAGACTTCTCTGACCACGATGCGCTCAGCAGAAGAGGAGCAGGACGCGGTGGCTGCACGCCGGCGGATTCTGCGATTCAATGACGAATTGCTCCGTGACATCGAACATTCGAAAGAATATTTCGATGACATTCTCGAGGACGTGCATGCGTATGAGATGTACTGCGACACACATACAGAATTTCAGAACGAAAAAGCCGTCATGGCCATCAAGAATATCAGGCGATGCTATGAGCGCTGTATGGAGAAGCACAGTTTTTTAAATTAGACACGCGAGAAACGGTTTCCTTTCTTTCTGCCTCCCTACTCCTCCGGGGAGGCAATTTTTTTATCAAAAAAATTAAAAATACTCTTTTGAAGTATTGAGAAAATACCACAATGTGATATTATATAAAAGCAGGAGGGATTACAAAAAGAGCCACCCACACAAATAATGGAGGACATAAGGATGGCAAAAATTGTAATCGAAGTTGAAGTAAAGGAAGTTCCGAAGGACATAGAAATCGAATACTACAAGTTATTCGTAAAAGCTAAGCCTAAGAAACCAAAAGAAAAAACAGAAGATGTGACTAACCCCGGCAAGGAATAAATCACAGCCCTCCTGCTCGCCTCCATTATAGCAAAAAGAAAGATGAAGGAAAGAAAAATGATGACAGTTAAAGAAATGTTCGCTGAAGCACAGGAAATGCTTGATCTCAATCAGAAGGAATTCGGTGTTTATGTTGGAGTGAGCACCCAGACGATGAACAGCTGGATGACAGAAAAAAGAGTTTGTCCGGATTATGTCGCTGAAATGGCACTGCGTCTTGCTAGGGTTGATGCTCAGGCTCTGAAAAACGGAGAACAGGCCACCGGAATGATGCGCTGGGCAGTAATCGATGAGATTCAGAATAGAGATGAATATCTGACAGTCTGTGGATCAAAGGCAATTGCGCTGAGGGAAGCAGAGATTCAGTGGAGTCATCTTACGGATCGAGAAAAGAAAAACCGGGCACGTTTTGAGGTGGCGTTGATTCATGTCTGTCTGACAGATCGGAATTATGACGGTTCCCGGTTCGCGTATTTCGAAAGAGAAGATGGCAGCATTGACGGAGATGTCTACGAAGTCGCAAAGGATTGGCTGCAGAGTGCAGCAGATGAACAGTGAAGTGTCCGAAGCGCAAGCATTCAGCTTATGCTATGTTGTCTCTCCGGTATTCCGGGGAGGCTTTTTTTTTTGATTACAAAAAAATCCGCAAAAAATCCGCAAACGTATATCAATTCAGTGCATTCGTGCTACATCGAACCGACAGAACGGAAATCACGTAAACCCGCATGGTTAAGCCGAAACGACATCATTTGCACCTCAACAGCAATCGTACCGGATAATACGGGAATGTCGCGTAGCCTCCACTTTTTTAATATTTAAAAACCCGCATGAACAGCGGATTTTTATGTGCTTTGTTAATAAAATCCGCAGGAAAATCCGCAAAACTATGACATTTTTCTCTTTTCCATTGCTTTCTGCCGTTCTTTTTCCGTTGTCTGCGCATAATCAAGAGTCTGCGCAGTGGAACGTGAAGAATGCCCCATTAAATCCCGTACAACAGCAGGGTTGGTGTTTTGAGCGAACAGATCTGAGCTGAAGTTGTGCCGGAGCATGTACTGCGTAAAAGGAATCTCACAGCTTTGAGAAACATTACGAATGTATGTGCATACGAACTCACTGGAAAAAACCTTTCCGTCATAATCTGCCAGAACTGTGTCATATTTCGCCCATTCCAACAATTCTCTGCAGAGGTCTTCACACATTCTTGTGATAGGAATGTTACGATCGCGGAATTCTGTTTTTGCATTCCTGGGAACATGGGTAATGGTTTTTCCGTCTTCTGGATCATAAAAGTCTGTGCCGATGCATTTGTTGATTGAGATAAACGGATAAGGATCATCCAGATGAAAGTCTTCTCTGGTAAGAGCATATGTTTCAGCCGGCTGCAGACCGCAGTAAGCCATTAAGTGCAGCGCAAACCAGATGCATTTGCTGCGATATCTGCCGATCTCCTCATATTCGTGGTATTCCAGCAGCGCATCACAAAATCGGTCAAAGTCTTCCTTGGATATACTTTTTGAACGATGTTTTCCGCGAATACAGTGATTTGGATCCACGATGACTCCAAGGGTCCGATCAGGGATCGGCAAACCTTTCATGGCAGCACACTGAAATATCTGACGCCATATCGTAAGGAACTTCTTGGTCATATCGACAGTGTGCGTATCGGAATACTTATTCACGGTCTTCTGGATGTCGGCGGTAGTGATCCGGTCGATTGGAACATCCTCAAAGTCAGATATTCCGAACCTATACAGGATGTCATTATTCCGCTTTGTTGCCTGCCGCACTTTCATGATTGCGAACTTCTCAGCATAGAGTTCTCCGACCGTGGGGGTATGCTGGACATACCGGTTTTCCTTCATTTCAACCAGCTTACGGTTTCGGATCTCCCGTGCAACCTTATAGCACTGGCTTAATCCGCCGAAATCCTCGGCTTTTAAGGATTGCCTGAATGTTTGACCATACGCACGGATTTCGATCAAGAGAGCCGTTTTTCCGCTCTTCAGCGTACGTTCACGAATGTAATGATTATCTTGTTTTGCCATAAATTGCCTCCATTTCTGTTAAAATTGAAGGCGAACTAAAAGACGCGTGGAATCGTTTATAGTTCGCCATACTCTCATCCAGTTGCCGCTGAATGGGAGTCTTTTATTTTTTTAGCAGTAATGCTTTGGTCCCCAGAACCCGGAAGCAGGTGTTTTCCGGTTCGATCGGGATAGGCTGGTATTTATCGTTCGCCGGCATCAGGTATACGGACCCGCCGATCTGGGAGAACTTCTTGCATGTAGCAACATTCTCATCGATACAGAAGCAGCCAATCTGGCCGTTGTCGATAGTGCTGGTCTTCTTAAAGATAATCAGATCTCCATCCTGGATTCCTGCACCGGTCATAGAGTCCCCGTTTGCGTACTGGGCGAAGTATTCAGCGCTCTTGTTCGGAAGCATGGAAACTGGTACCGAAACCGTATCGATGATCTGATCATCAACAAACAACCCAGTGCCACAGGATAACTCAGCGTATACCGGAATTGTACGGACTGCCTCTGGAAAAGGCAGAGTTATTTCTTTTTGTTCGCTTGAATATCCCATTAAATATTGAGGAGTAACATTAAATACATTTGCGAAAACCTCTATCTTTGACTGCGGCAGGTCTACCTCTCCAGCTTCTATTTTTGCAATGCTGCTTCTATCGGTATAACCTGTTTTAAATGCGAGATCTTCTTGTGACATTCTCCGCGCTTTTCTGAGATGTTTAATATTTTCATATAAGACTGTAGACATAGTTCCTCCTCGCTTGCATAGTAACATTGGCGTGAATTAAATTCAAATATTTTTGAAGTTATTCAAAAAAACTGTTGACTTTCATTCACACGGGATTATACTCGAAAGTGTGAATGAGATTCACGGAAAGGAGAAGAAATGACGGATCGTTACGAGTTAGAGAAGCAAATCAGACTGAATGGACTCACAAAAAAGCAGGTTGCAGAAGAATTAGGGTTATCAGAACAAGGTTTTTTATTGAAACTCAGCAATAAGAGTGAATTTAAGGCCAGCGAGATCGATAAGATTGTTAAGATTTTGCATTTACCAGATAACTCTATATTTTTTGCCAAGGACGTGAATTAAATTCACATATCAAAAGTCCATTAGAAAGGAAAGAAACATGAATCAGTACTACACAGGCGAAGAGGTCGCAGCAATGCTGCACGTCTCTGAGCGCAGGGTAGCCCAATGGCGACAAAAGGGCATCCTGAAATCAATTCGCACCGGTAAAGGATTTATCTACCGGGAAGACTGGATCGAAGCTATGACAACCGAATTCGAGGGTGAGGATCTATCGAACGAGGACGGAATCGATCTCGCAATCAACTTGAGGAAAATAAAAAGCGCTCCCGTCCGGCAAGACATTCGAGCGCGCCGATCCTCATAAGAAAGGATACATATGCATTCTAACAGAAAAATCATTGAAATAGACTACTTAATTCCTTCGTGGAATGAACTTGGTTCAGCATTCTTTTTCGGCGGACTTACGGGTGCTCTTATCGCGGTCACGCTCTATGTGGTGATCACATTGTGAGCGGAGGTAATCGAATGATTGCAATCAGAAAGAATCCGGGAGAATTCCCAGAGATGATCGAGATCGAAAATGATCTCCACAGTCTGCAGGAAGCAGTCGGCGGATACATCGAAGTAGTGAGATCCAATGTCGTAAAAGACGGAATGTTCATTGTAAACGAAGAAGGACTTATTCATCACCTGCAGGATAACTGCAGGGTGGAGGGGCACATATTTGTCGGCCCGATTCTCTTTGTTGGTGTAGACGGTGAGGAATTCACAGATGCTCCGGATGAAGCGATCAACAGATATCGGCTGCATCGTGCTTATGGAAACATCAAACAGAACAGGTGGATTTGGTGATGACCTACGAAGAAGATCACGGCATGGATTTATTTGGAACGAACCTGTTCGAAGCAGCCAATCACGATCAGAAATGGATCATCACTACTGCGAATCATACTGACACGGAAAAACAATATGAATATCTGTTCACTGGGACTGAATTCGAAGCGAAACGAGCAGCGGCCGTTTTGGGCGGAACTTACAGGAGGGCAGAGCATGCGACTGAAGAATGACAGAGAACGCCGGGACTTCGTCAACGATCCGAAGAATTGGGAGACGATCGGCGATATCAAAGGACTGGTTCAGATGCGGATGCTTCGGTACAAGGGCCTGATCTGGTACGCAACATTCATCCGGCAGGTGCATCAGCGGTGGGACCGAGACATTCATGGTCACATCTACGAGGCGGACTGGACGCGGTTAGGAATCTATCAGATCAACACGGAGCACAGGGCTTTCACTTACGGCATCAGCCCAACTGAAATTATTCAGGCAATAAAGGAAGCGGATAAGGAGGAAAGAGGAAAATGACGGAAGGAATCCTGGTACTTGTAGTACTCCTGCAGATCGCCATCATCATCTGGCTGATCGGAATTACATCCGTTTATCAGACGATGATCGACAGCTCGGAGAAGCGGGCGAGAATCTACAGTGACTCTCAGCACACAGTCCTGAAAGCTGTGCGGGCGGTATGCAACGAAGCGGAATACTATGACCAGAAACTTGAGGACTACAAGGCAGCCATCAAGGCAGACGCTGAGCAGGCACACCGGGACAAGCTGTTCGCGATGGGAACGATCCAGCAGGCGAGAAGGCTGAAGAAGGAGGCAGAACTGACAAATGATCAAGGTAAGTAAGAGTAATGGACAGGCAGAAATCAATATTAGAGGTACTACGAGCGAACTCGTTTCTGAATTGATTGCGATCGGGTTGACACTTGCGGATGCCTGCAATGGCAGTGAAGAAGTGGCCAATAAGTTTAAAAGTGCATTCGAATTTGGAATCGCGGAAGGGCTGAAAGAGAAAGGAAAAGAAATCTATGGCAATAAAGATAAACAGCTTGCTGCTTGAGAACGTCAAGCGCATCAAGGCCGTAAAGCTTGAACCGACGGAGAACGGTCTCACGCTCATCGGCGGAAAGAACAACCAGGGAAAGACCAGCGTGCTGGATTCCATCGCCTACGCATTGGGCGGAGCGGATTTTAAGCCCAGCAATACCAAGCGTGATGGTTCGATGGTAGATCCTTACCTGCGGGTAACCCTCAGCAATGGCATCATCGCAGAACGCAAAGGAAAGAGCAGCACATTGAAGGTAACTGATCCATCCGGAAACAAAGCCGGGCAGGCGCTTCTCGATTCCTTTATCTCCGCGTTCGCGCTGGATCTTCCGAAGTTTATGAACAGTACCGATAAGGAGAAGGCGAAAGTCCTTCTTCAGATCATTGGAGTCGGCGACAAGCTTGCAGAATTCGATCTTGAAGAAGACCGCCTCGCAAATGAACGGCTCACGATCGGACGCATCGCAAAGGAAAAGCGGGGCCATGCCGAGCAGATGGTTCAGTGGGATGGTGTTCCGGAAGAACCGGTCAGCGCCACAGATTTGATCCAGCAGCAGCAGGAAATCCTTGCCAGGAACGGACAGCGGCATCAGTGGATCAACGAATACCACAAGATCATGGATGAACATGCTCGTATCAGACAGGATATTGAAAATACAGAGAAGCATCTGAGAGATCTTAAGGCGAAAGAACAGGAGATTACCCAGAAGGAAATCGCCGCACAGAAATCACCGGCAGAGCTTCAGATGGAATCAACTGAAGAGCTGCAGCGCAATCTGGAAGAAATCGAATCCATCAATGCAAAGGTTCGCGACAACCTCGAAAAGGCGAAGGCGCAGATGGAAGCCGATGAATATTCGAAGAAGTACTCCGAGCTGAATGATCAGATCGAAAACCTCCGGAATGACCGGATGAGACTGCTCGACGATGTCCAGATGCCGCTTGATGGTCTCAGCGTTGATCACGGAGTTCTGATCTTCAACGGACAGCCATGGGACAACATGTCCGGTTCCGATCAGCTTAAAGTGGCAACAGCCATCGTTCGGAAGCTGAAACCGGAATGCGGATTCGTACTCATGGACAAACTTGAGCAGATGGATCTCGATACATTGAAGGAATTCGGATCATGGCTTGAAAAGGAAAACCTGCAGGCAATCGCTACAAGGGTAAGCACCGGCGATGAATGCACCGTCTATATCGAGGATGGCTACTCCGTAGATCACAGCGGGAAAAAGACTGCTGATGAAGAATTTAAGCCGGCAGAAATGATGAAGCAGGCAGAAGCGACAACGAAATGGGAGGCAGGTAAATTCTGATGAAAGCAAACGAGAAGACAGTGTTTTATAAGGCTATTAAGGAATATGGCATTCAGGAGCAGACCTTGGTTGCATGCGAAGAATGTGCAGAGCTGATCAAGGCTCTCAGCAAGTATCAGAGGGTCTGCGAATCACAGGCATATGACAAGCGTAAGATCCAGCGCTGTTTGAATAACATTACCGAAGAACTGGCTGATGTCAGCATCATGCTGGATCAGATCAAGCTCATGCATGGGATTACAGAGAAGGCAGTTTCCGAAGTGCGTGCTGCGAAAGTGGAGCGGCTTGAATCGCATCTGAATGAGGAGGAGTGACATGGCTGGTTTTGAAATCACAAGAGGAAAGCAGATGAAGGCACTGAAAGTCCTTATCTACGGCGTGGAAGGTGTTGGCAAGACAACTCTGGCAGCTTCCTTTCCGGACCCGGTATTCATTGATTGTGAGGGCGGTACGGATTCATACGATATTGCACGTTTTCCTAGACCTACATCCTGGGAAATGTTGCTGCAGGAAGTGCAGCAGGTAATTGATACCCCGTCCATGTGCTCAACGTTGGTCATCGACACAATTGACTGGGCAGAAGCAAAAGCGATCGAATCGATTTGCGCAAAAAACAAGGTGGCCGGCATCGAAGACTTCGGATGGTCGAAAGGATATACATATCTCAACGAGGAGATTGGTAAGCTGCTCAATAAGCTCAGCGAAGTCATTGATAAGGGAGTGAATGTTGTTCTGACAGCGCACATGGCTGTGCGGACAATCACGCTTCCGGATGATGCTGGATCTTACGATCGGTACGAACTGAAACTGAAGACCGCAAAGAATGGCAACAACAGCCAGCTCGTAAAGGAGTGGGCGGACATGATTCTGTTCTGCAACTTCAAACAGTATGTCGTGGAAGATTCAAAGACTAAGAAAAAGAAGGCGACCGGCGGCAAGGAACGTGTGATGTACACATCAAGGACATCTGTCTATGACGCGAAGAATCGCTTCGGGCTTCCGGATGAACTGCCGATGAAATTTGAATCTATCGCGCATCTGTTTGCCAGCGCTCCGGAGAAGAAGGCGAAAGACCTGTTCGGTGCACAGAACGTGGAAGTGATTCCAGAATCAGTACCTGCATCTGCATCTGTATCGGCTCCGGAAGCACCGATGCCGCCGAACATTGAATCCATGTGGGTGCCAACACCATACAGTCCTGAAGAACAGGCAGAAATGCAGAAATATGATCCGAGACTGGTGGATCTGATGAAAGCCAACGATGTCCATGCAAATGAAATTGAATGGGTAGCAGCTGATCAGAAAGGCTATATGCCGAAAGGGCAGTCATTAGGAGAATACCCGGCAGACTTTATTCAGCAGTGGGTCATTCCATTCTGGTCAAACATCATGCAGATGATCACGGAGAGACGTGACAAAACATTGCCATTTTAACGAGGAGGGTAAATAGAAAATGAGCGAATATTACAACAATACAAATGCATATGGAGAAATCGCAGATGATGCGGTAATCAGTGCTGCACAGCTTGGTGATTATGACAACGAGTACACTTTACTCCCAGAAGGTGACTATGATTTCACGGTCGTGAAAATGGAAACCAGTAGGTATATGCCTACTGCCACAAGCAAGATTAAAAAACCGTGCAAAAAAATCACTTTGACATTACGCGTTATCAATCCGGATACAGGAGAAAACGTAGATCTTTTCCACAACTTATTTATCTACGAAACAACTCTTGGAATGATTGGCCAGTACTACGATTCCATCGGCATTCATAAGAAAGGAACCGATTTAAGAATGGACTGGAGACCGGAAGTTCACATCGGTAAAACAGGACGTCTGAAGCTTACGCATCGTGAATACACTTCCAAAACGGGAGAAAAAGGTATGTCAAACAATATCAAGCGTCTTTATCCGAAAGAAGTGTCTTCACAGCCTGCACCGCAGAGCTGGAAGCAGGGGTGGTAAATGCCAGAGCTGAGACCTTATCAGATGGAGGCTCGGCAGGCGATCGAAAACGAATGGGCGAGCGGGGTGAAGAACACTCTGCTCGTTCTTCCTACCGGGACAGGTAAGACAGTGGTTTTCAGCAAGGTAATAGAAGACCAGGTTCGTGCTGGAGATCGCTGTCTGATACTGGCACATCGGGGTGAATTGCTTGATCAGGCAGCCGACAAACTGAAGAACATCTCCGGACTTGGATGCAGCGTTGAGAAAGCCGATCAGACATGTCTCGGAGAATGGTTCCGGGTCGTGGTCGGATCTGTGCAGACATTACAGCGTCAGCAGAGACTTGAGCGGTTCTCAAAGGATTACTTCAATACCATCATCATCGACGAAGCACATCACGCCATCACGGACGGGTACCGGCGTATCATCGATTACTTTCCGGATGCAAAGGTTCTTGGAGTAACAGCCACTCCTGATCGGGGTGATCAGCGGAAGCTCGGTGAGGTGTTCCAGTCATTGGCATATGAGTATTCCATCGTTAGAGCAATCAGAGAGGGCTACCTATGCCGCATCATGGCACAAACAATTCCGATAAAGCTGGACATGACGTCGCTGAAGACACAGGCGGGAGATTACACCCTCGGGTCGATTGATTCCGCGCTGGATCCATATCTCGAGCAGATTGCCACGGAAATGGAATCCTACTGTAAGGATCGGAAGACTGTAGTGTTCCTTCCGCTTATCAAGACATCACAGAAGTTTCGGCAGATGCTTGAGAATCACGGCTTCCGTGCCGCGGAAGTCAACGGCGAGTCAGAAGACCGCGAGGAGATTCTGAAGGATTTCGAATCCGGAAAATATAACGTGATCTGTAACTCCATGTTGTTAACAGAAGGATGGGACTGTCCATCTGTGGATTGCATAGTGGTGCTTAGACCGACGAAGATCCGCAGCCTTTACTGTCAGATGGTCGGACGTGGAACACGTCTCTATCCGGGAAAGAATGAGCTCCTGTTGCTGGACTTCCTGTGGATGTCCCAGAAGCATGAGCTCTGCCGCCCGGCAGACATCATCTGCAAGAAGAAGGAAGTATCCGAAAAGATGACGGAGAATCTCTCAGCATTGGATGAACCTATCGACATCATGGATGCCGAACTGCAGGCAGAGAAGGATGTCATGAAGGAACGTGAGGAAGCGCTGCAGAAAGCACTGCAGGCAGAACAACACAGGAAACGTTCACTCGTGGATCCGCTTCAGTTTGAAATGAGCATCCAATCTGAAGATCTAGCAACCTATGAGCCGCCGATCGGATGGCAGATGGGGCCTGCGTCAGAGAAGCAGCTGCAGGCACTGGAGAAGTTTGGAATCTATCCGGAGACGATCGACAATGCAGGCAAAGCGGCACTGCTACTGGACAAGTTAACGAAACGCCGGCAGGAAGGTCTTTCAACACCGAAGCAGATCCGCTTTCTCGAAAACAAAGGATTCCAGCATGTCGGAACATGGACATTCGAATCAGCGAGTAAGATGATCAGCCGTATATCCATCAATAACTGGAGAATCCCGATCGGGATTGATCCATATACCTATAAACCGGAGGAGTTGAATCATGGCAACTGAAGAAGAAGTCAAAGCAGCACTCGAATATATAGATCCTGCTTCACTGAGTTATCAAGATTGGTTAAATATCGGTATGGCCATCAAATGTGAAGGGCTGCCGTGTTCCCTCTGGGATGAGTGGTCCCGAAGAGATCCGCAGCGCTATGACGGAGGCTGCTGGAAGAAGTGGGAAAGCCTCAACGGCTCCGGAATCACCGGAAACACGCTGTTCCATATGGCAATCGAGAACGGGTACAAATCATCAACATATGCAGCCAGGGATCCATTATTCGGGGGAAGAGAAATACGGGATGACGATGTTATTCCTGCAGAGTACCTGTACAAGGTAATCGATGAAGGTGATGTCGATGTCAGCCTGATTCCGAAATGCCCATATAACTGGGATCCGGTAGAGGATGCCAGAAGGTATATCTCTACCTTATTCGCCGCAGATGACCATGTCAGTTACTGCACGGAATCCTACAAGGATAAAGACGGAAAGTACCATCCGAAAGGCAGATGCTACGACCGGACTGCCGGTCGGCTTCTTGCTGAGCTGGATCAGGCATCCAAGATCGAGGATGTGTTCTACGACTATGACCATGAATGCGGAGCATGGGTATCTTTCAATCCAATGGATGGCCAAGGCGGGAAGATCGACAATGTGACGGACTATAAGTACGCACTTGTCGAATCAGATACGCAGGATCTGAACATCCAGTATTCACTGATGACAGAACTACGGCTGCCGATCGCAGCGCTGGTACATTCCGGTAACAAATCGATTCATGCGATTGTCCGGGTGGATGCCGGCAACGAAAAGGAATACTCCCGGAAGGTAGACCAGCTGTTCAAGATCTGTAAAAAGAACGGACTGGATATCGATACCTCCACAAAGAATCCGAGCCGGTTATCCCGCATGCCTGGCTTCGTCCGGGGAGATAAGAAACAATACCTCATCGCAACGAATATCGGCTGTGAATCTTGGGATGAATGGATCGAATACATTGAAGGAATCAATGATGACCTGCCGGATCCGGAAGACTTCGCAAAGATATGGGAAGATCTTCCGGAACTCGCGCCGGAACTGATACAGGGAATCCTTCGGAAGGGGCACAAGATGCTGTTGTCCGGAGGATCCAAGACCGGTAAGTCTATGCTGATGATTCAGCTCGCCATTGCTATCGCTACCGGCGGGCATTGGCTGAATAAGTACTGCGCCCAGGGAAAGGTGCTCTACGTGAACCTAGAGATTGACCGGGCATCATTCTCCCGGAGAATCGCTGAGGCATGTCAGAAGCGGGCTATCGAACCGGAGAAGCTGAAGAACAATCTGATTGTCTGGAATCTCCGAGGACACAGTACGACGCTTGATAAGCTTGCACCAAAGCTGATCAGACGCTGCGCAAAGGAAAACTTCACGGCCGTCATCATAGATCCTGTTTACAAGGTCATGATGGGCGATGAGAACAAAGCCGGCGACATGGCTCAGTTCTGCAACCAGTTTGACAAGATCGCAACGCAGCTTAACTGTGCGGTGATCTATGTTCATCACTTCAGCAAAGGTGACCAGGACAAGAAGGCGAGTATCGATCGGGCATCTGGATCAGGAGTGTTCGCCAGAGATCCGGATGTGATATCAACTGTCACGAAACTGAATACCGATGAACCGGCGGTCAGAGTAGAGTTCACGCTGCGGGAGTTTCCGGACATGGATCCGATCGATGCGTGGTACCGGTACCCGATTCATGTGGTGGATGACACCGGCGAGCTGAAGGGAAAAAAGCTGGTTGGAAGTTCACAGAAAAAGACACATGAAGAAACCATCTTGGAATTCGCGAATAAGTTACATGTTGCGTATGAGAATCTAAGCTATGGTCCAAACGGAGAAGAAAAAGAAGTGACTCAACCAGAAATGATTGAATGGATGGGAATGAACAGATCTCAATTTGTCACATGGTTTAAAGAAGCAAAGAAGGACGGTTTGACATACTTGGTGAAGCATAAGCCAACCGTTAAAGGCGGAAATGCTTTCTTTACAAAGGATGAAGAATTAGAAGAATAGAACACTGTTGTTAAGGGTGTTATTAACGTCAAAAACACCGTGTTGTTATGGATGTTAATACTCATACAAAACAGGGGTGTTAATGAGGTGTTAATGATGAATGTTAACAGGGGTGTTGTTACTGACCTACCTAAAGGTAAGTACGTACGCGCACGTCACACACATGGTAGTACGTCTCCTAGACGTCGTACTACCTATGTGATGTGCGGTGACCTCCAAACAATCACACCTATCAAATCAAGAAAGGAAAAACCAAATGAAGAAAACATATTTGGACAAAGCTAAAATGATGCCTCCACTTAGGCACAAGGTTGGTGAACATTACGATGTTATGAAATCTGAGGTTTGCGATTATCTTTGCAGCATTCCTGAAGTGAGAGAAAGGATTTTCGATTTGGCCAAAGAAAAGAAGTTCATTGTTTTCGATCCCGAGACAAGAACATGGAGTGGGAATCGTTATGAAGCAGATTGAGATATTCCTGCCGATGATTCCACCTACGGCGACTCAGCAGGAAAAGAAAATAAATTTCAAAACGAAGTCGGTATATCAGAGTGATGCTTCCAGAGATGCCAGGGCAAAGCTCAGGGCATACCTGTCGAAGGAGATTCCAGAAGAACCTCTGACCGGTCCGATCCATATGACAGTGATCTGGGGATTCCCATCTTCCGAGAAACATCAGAACGGTGACTGGCATATCAGTAAACCGGATCTCGATAATCTGCAGAAGGCTCTGCAGGATGTCATGACTGAACTCGGGTTCTTCACAGATGACTGCCGGATCGCTCAGCTGCAGACTTCGAAGATCTACACATTCCATCCTGGAGTGTCCATCGTTGCCAACACGATGAAGGGGAATGCTTATGAACTCGAGTGATGTACTCGAAATACTTGCGGTCGTGCTGACCGCTCTCACATGTCCGCTATGCTTACCAATTGTAATTCGCGTGATAGAGAGGATCGAAGAAGAGAAAGAATGAAGGAGTACATTATTTCAGCCGAAGATTAAATCACTGCAGAAAGGATGGTGATGCTCAATGAAACAGCAGCTGATAAACAACGCATGCATGATGTTTGCATCTGCATTCAAAGATATCAATCTTGAGACAGTGCGTAACATTCTGACTGTCGCATTGGAAGATTGCGAAGTAGTGAAGTATACAAAAGCAGTCACCGTCTATGAAGGTGAGCAGAATGACAAGCTGCTGAAAGCTTTCCTTGTTGCAAAGAAGGTTGCCGGACTTTCGGATAAATCGATCGAGAGATATGGCTACATCGTCAATCAGTTCCTGAAGAAGGTCGGGAAGCAAGCATATGATGTGACATCCAATGATGTCCTTGTATATCTCGCACATCGGGAAATCAGCGACGGTGTATCCGATGTGACCAGGAAGGGAGAGCGGGCGGTGTTGTGCTCATTCTTCAGTTGGATGCATGACGAAGAATTGATTGATACGAATCCGATGCGCAGGGTAGCAACTGTGAAAACCCGGAAGGCAGTCAAAAAGGCTTTCACCAGTCTTGAACTTGAGAAGATCAGAGCGAACTGTAAAAACGAAAAGGAAGCTGCTTTGGTTGAGATTCTTATCTCGACTGGATGCCGTGTGTCGGAACTGTGCAGTATCCGGCTGAGTGATATGGACAATGAATGCATCACTGTACATGGCAAGGGCAACAAGGATCGGATCTGTTATCTGACCGCCCGTGCTCAGCTGGCGGTCTATGAATACATGCAGAGCGAGTACTTCAAGAAGCGCCGTGAACTCGGCAGCAGCTTTCTGTTCATGAGCAAGCGGCTTGCGAATCAGGAATACCTGAAGCCGATTAAACCGCATAGTGTCGAACTGCTCGTAAAACAAATTGGAAAACGTGCTGATGTGGAAGACTGTCATCCTCATCGATTCAGACGGACATGCGCAACCATGGCTCTTGAGCGCGGGATGCCTATTGAACAGGTTTCTCGGATGCTTGGCCATGAGTCGATCAGTACAACACAGATCTATCTGGATCTGACAGAAGACAGTTTGAAAGCGGCTCACAAAAAATATGTGAATTGAGGAAATGGAAAAATGGAGAATGCAAAATTGAAACCATGTCCGTTCTGCGGAGGTATGGCCTTCATAGAGCGGACAAACGTGAATCAATACTATGTCAAATGCTTTCACCGGACGAACTGTTATCTGACCGGAAGAGCACCGCGTAAATACAATGTCCGGGATGTTCTGATCAAAATCTGGAACAGGAGGAATGACAACAATGAATGGCTCAATTAATCAATGTCTGTTCTGCATAGCAAGGATGGATGAGGAGAAGAAAGAAGGATGACTACTTACTATAATTCGGTTACAGTCGAGCTTCCGCTTGAGCATTGTCCATGCGAAAAATTCGAAATACAAGTGAATCAGATAGTGTATTACAGCCCGAAAACTGGCGAAGGCAAGCTCGAGTCATATTGCTGCAAGAATAAAGATATTTGCAAAGCTTGCATGGATCGTTTCTTTCAGTATTGCGAGAAGACTGGAGGGGAAAAATGGAACAGAGGCTGATTGATGCGGAAGCGCTGAGATATGCGATCGAAAAAAGAATAGACAATATAACAGACGAAGACTTTGCCGAAGGAATGGCAGAAGCGATAACAGAAATTGATTTACAGCCGACCATAGACGCAGAACCCGTAAGACATGGAAAGTGGATTGAAGGCAAGTGTACTCGCTGTGGTGAACACGCACCATATTGGAGCATGGCAACGACATATTACAAAAGTAACTTCTGCCCGAACTGCGGGGCGTATATGAGAGGTAAAGAGGATGGATAATTATATCAGCAAGGAATATATCACGGAACATATCAGTGCATGTTGGATTAATGGGAGACCTTTATATTCCCCGGAATTGGATGAGGTGCTTTCATGGATTGATGAAGTGCCATCAGAGGATGTTCAACCTGTTCGACATGGAAAGTGGATTCAGTTGATTGAATACGACATTGACAGCAATGCAGTATTTGAATGCAGTGTGTGCGGAGGCTCTGACATGCATGCGAGGGGTGTTGATGTTCCGTACTGCTGGCATTGTGGAGCGAGGATGGATAAGAAATGAAAGACACGTTTGAATTTACGCTTAACAATCCGCTGACAGAAGAAGATTGGGACATGATAAGCGATGTAGATTTCGACCGAACTGACCGTATAACATTTCATACAAAGCACGGCAAAGAAGTCGAATTTACGAAAGTGATACAGTGCAAGGACTGCAAGCATAGGTATATGGATCGTGGTATGGGGTTCTGTGAAAAACTCGATAATATGTTTTACCTATTCAATGACAGTGAACCGATTGATGCAGACTTTTATTGCAAATGGGCAGAGAGGAGAGAAGGATGAGCGAAATAAAAACAAAAATCACAGTTGATACACAGGAATTGGAAGATGCGACAGATTTGGTTGAAGAAGTTAGAGAACGGCTGAATAGTGTTGTCCCGAATATCACTATCAGAAATAATCAGAATGTCTATGTCACAGTCAATAATTTCAACGAAACTGAGAGCCAGTGGGCGGAGAGCAAAGAAGAGTGAGAACAAAAAGCAGAGAGCGGCAGGACAAAGCGATCGAGATGTACAAGGCAGGAGCACAGCTTGAGGACATCACTGCCGAGCTGGGCTACGTACATGACGGCTATGTGAGAGGGCTACTGAAGAATAGAGGACTGCTGCGGCCGGAGGATCAGGAGAAGGGAGAGCTGGATGTGCCGAAGGTGCTGGCACTCAAGCGTGCCGGGTGGTCGATGGCGCAGATCGTGGACGAATTCGAGCACAGGTTCACAGCGGCGGAGATAAACATGGAGGTGGCTAAATACAAGGAAGGACGGAGATGACGATCGAACAGCTTGAGCAATACAGGGGAATCGTGGCTGACATTAACGCACTGCAGGCAGAGATTGACTCACTCTACGATGTGCGGCGGTCACCAACGAGTGATGGGATGGGACATGGCAGCACTCCGGGAGATCCAACGGGCAGAGCAGCCATGCGGATCATCGAGCTGCGGGAGCAGCTTCGGACGGAACAGAACAGATGGTCGGATGCAGTATACTCAATCGAGACGTGGCTGAGAACAGTTCAGGATTCTGAAGTGCGATCCATCATTCGCTGGCGGTACATCCTCGGCTTGTCCTGGAAGCAGACAGCGAATCAAGTATACGGCACCACGGAATACTGGGACGCCTGCAGGAAACGTGTCAGACGATTCTTCCGATAAAAAAAAGACTGCCGCTTATTCGGCGGCAGCCTTGTCGATCACTTCCTGCATTGCCTTGCGGAATACATCGGACTGGACAAGGCCAAGCTTTTTACAGGCTGCCTTGAACTGATCCACGAAGTCAGAAGAGTATTGAGAGCCAACGGCTTTCATGTTCTTCTTCTTCCATTCCGCAATGTACTGCATCTGATCGAATTCACCGGACTTCTGCTTAGGCATGGTTCTTGAATCTCCTGTAAAGAATCCTCGCAAGAATGCCGATGGCTCCGGATACCATGAAGATGATAAATAGTTTCATAGATATTCTTTTGACGATGTGTTACGATGGGTTCGTAGAAGGAAGTGGTGGTGCACTTCCTTCCTTGAACCGAATCTTCTAGTTGATCAACTTATCGATGATCAGAAGAATGATTCCCACGATCAGCTGTGTGGTGAACTCGATTGCTATCTCGTTCCAGTCCACACGGCTTTTCTTGTGGCTTGCCTTTCTCGGCTTCTTATTACTCACATCGCCTTTCCTCCTTACAAGTATATAATAGCATAGTATATAAACTATGTCAATACTTTAGAGAAAAGTTTTTGAAGAAATTTTGTAAGTGTCCAATTTGTCCAGTCGATTCTGTGTTATATGTTATGTGACAAGTCGGAGGTCAGGAATGATCACCGGCTTTTCTTTTGGGTGATGTATGCAGAATTCTATTATCGATTTGCTGGAAACAATTCAGATTGTTCTCCTGATGTTAAAACTATATGGATTGATCCAGACGGATTGGCTGATAGTATTGGCCCCTTTCATTTGCATAGTGGGCATTGCGGTAATTCATTTGTCCAAAGCCGTGATCAATAAGAAGAGTCATGGCGGGTAAGCAAAGCGCTGAATTCTTCACTGAAGAACAGAAGAATACTGGACAGTGGATCAGAGCAATGTCCGCTGCATCACACCGAAGGTGGAAAGCTTTCTATCACACGAAGCAGTGGAAGCGAAAGCGAAGAGAGATTCTTCTCCGAGATCACGGAGCTTGTCAGCGATGCAGAAGGAAAGAACCAGCTGTGTACACGAAGGCTACAGTGGTGCATCACATCAAGCACCTCAAGGATTGTCCTGAGCTGGCACTGACTGATAGTAATCTTGAAAGTTTGTGCGCAGAATGTCACGAATTGGAACATCCTGAGAGATATCAGAGGAAAGTGACCGAAGAGCATATCCCCGAGCGGTGGTAAACACCCCCCGGTCAAAAGAAACGAAAATTAGCACATTTACAGAGAC
>Ga0326512_10001413_pt1 | contig 18607 bp, 13 predicted proteins | sample 1_2617_0518_D_FD_203652 | JGI IMG/M metagenome (GOLD analysis project Ga0326512, IMG submission 203652) | Bovine rumen microbial communities from UC Davis, California, United States - 1_2617_0518 | ecosystem: Host-associated > Mammals > Digestive system > Stomach > Rumen | place: USA... | reverse complement strand
AGATTTTACTTGCAGTGGCAGATGCTCTTGAGACAAATGCAGCTGCTATCAAAGAGGCTAATGCTAAGGATTTAGATAGGGCTAAAAAGAATGGAATGTCAGCTGCCATGCTTGACAGACTTACCCTTACAGATGCAAGAATTGAGGGATGTGCTACTGGCTTGCGCCAGCTTGCTGATCTTGAAGACCCAGTTGGCGGTCTGACACAGATGAAAAAGCGCCCTAATGGACTTATGATTGGCTACAAAAAGGTTCCAATAGGAGTTATTGGAATTATCTATGAATCTAGACCAAACGTTACAGTTGATGCTTTCGGACTCACATTTAAGTCTGGCAATGCGGTTATTCTCAGAGGTGGAAGTGATTCTATCGAGTCCAATCTCAAGTTGTGTCAGATAATCAGAGATACTATAAAAGAGCATGATTTCGATGAGAATTCAATCTCTCTTATTTCTGACACAGACAGAAAGTATGTCGATGAGCTTATGCACATGAATGAATATGTTGACTTGCTTATACCAAGAGGTGGACATGGCCTTATTCAGAGAGTTGTTATGAACTCTACTGTCCCTGTAATCGAGACTGGTACAGGAAATTGTCATATCTATGTCGACGCCAGCGCAGATTTTGATATGGCCCTTGATATTATCTTTAATGCCAAGACTCAGAGAATAGGTGTTTGCAATGCTTGTGAATCCTTGGTTGTAGATAAGTCTATTGCAAAAGAATTTATACCTAGACTTGTAGATAGACTTGAGACTAAAAATGTTGAGGTGAGAGGCGATGAATTCGCTCTTGCCTGTGATAAGAGAATAGTTCCTGCCAGTGATGAGGATTGGGGCAAGGAGTATCTTGACTATATTATCTCACTCAAGTGCAGTGACAATATTGATCAAGCTATTACTCATATCAATAAGTACAATACAGGACATTCTGAAGCTATAATAACAGAAGACTATAAGAATTCCATGAAGTTTACTGAGGAGATTGATGCAGCAGCAGTTTATGTAAATGCATCAACTAGATTTACAGACGGATTTGAATTCGGCTTTGGAGCTGAGATTGGCATAAGCACACAGAAGATTCATGCTAGAGGACCAATGGGCCTTGACGCATTAACAACAGGTAAGTATGTGATACTTGGAAGTGGGCAGGTGAGAAAATAAATGAGTAAAGAAATGCAGGAAAATATGCAGGTAGATAGAGCGAATGAGGCTGATATTCAGAGAGCTTATATAGAAAAATGTAGAGAGTATCTCTTGGATAAAGAAAAGGAACTTGGCAGACCACTGACAGCATGTGTTAATACATTTGGATGTCAGATGAATGCGAGAGATTCTGAAAAGCTTTTGGGCATACTCGAGGAGATAGGCTATAAGCCAGTTGAGACTGAGGATGCTGATATAGTTATATATAATACATGTACAGTCAGGGAAAATGCTAACTTAAGAGTTTACGGCAGATTGGGCCAGCTTCACAAGTTCAAGGAAAAGAATCCTGATATGCTTATAATCCTTTGTGGATGCATGATGCAGGAGCCAGAAGTAGTTGAGAAGATTAGAAAGTCTTATCGCTTTGTAGATATTGTATTTGGAACTTTTAATATATTTAAGTTAGCTGAGCTTATTCACACAAGACTTAACACTGGAAGCCAGATAATAGATATCTGGAAGGGGACTGACTATGTCTTAGAGCAGCTTCCAACAGACAGAAAGTATAAGTTTAAGTCAGGTGTCAATATTATGTATGGCTGCGACAACTTCTGCTCATACTGTATAGTTCCATATGTCAGAGGCAGAGAGATGTCAAGACCACCAATTGACATTATCAGAGAGTCTGAGAGACTGGTTGCCGACGGCGTCAGGGAAATTATGTACTTGGGACAGAATGTTAACTCCTATGGCAAGAAGCTTGAGGAGACTGAGGAAGCTAAGGGAAGTCAGGATGTGACAGAGAGAGTTACATTTGCCGATCTTTTAAAGGAACTTGAAAAGATTGAGGGACTTGATAGAATTCGCTTTATGACACCTCACCCAAAGGATTTCTCGGATGAGCTTATTGAGACTATTGCGGCATCAGATAAGGTTTGTCATCACCTTCATCTTCCACTTCAGTCAGGAAGTTCAAGAATTCTTAAGGCTATGAATAGACACTACACTAAGGAACAGTATTTGGCCCTGGTTGACAAGATTAGGGAGAAGATTCCTGATGTTTCAATCACAACAGATATTATTGTTGGCTTCCCAGGTGAGACTGAGGAAGATTTTGAAGATACACTTGATGTTGTAAGACAGGCTAAATATGACAGTGCTTACACCTTTATATATTCTAAGAGAACCGGCACTCCTGCGGCAAAGATGGAGAATCAGATTGATGAGGCTACTGTCAAAAACCGTTTTGACAGACTTCTTGCGACTGTTGCTGAGGTTTCACATTCTGTCAGTGCCAGATTTGAAGGCCAGGTTATGGATGTTTTAGTTGAGGGCCTTGATGACCACGAGGAAGGTCTTGTGACTGGCAGACTCAAGTCCAATATGCTTGTTCACTTTAAGGGCAAAGAGGAACTTATAGGCCAGATTGTCCAGGTTAAGCTCACTGAGTGCAAGGGATTCTATTATTTGGGAGAGATGATTAATTAAGGGGTTATAGCAATGGCTGAGTATTCACCTATGATGCAGCATTATCTAAAGACTAAGGAAGAGTATAAGGACTGTATTCTTTTCTACAGACTTGGCGATTTCTATGAGATGTTTTTTGATGATGCCTTGCTTGTGTCAAAGGAATTAGAGATTACATTAACAGGAAAAGATTGCGGTATGGAGGAACGTGCACCTATGTGCGGCGTTCCTTTTCATGCTGCTGAGACTTATATAAACAGTCTTGTGGCAAATGGCCACAAGGTGGCTATCTGTGAGCAGATGGAGGATCCAAAGCAGGCCAAGGGCATAGTGAAAAGAGAGGTTATAAAGGTGGTCACACCGGGAACAAACCTCAATGCTCAGGCCTTGAGCGAAGACAAGAATAACTATCTTGCCAGCATTTTCTACAATGGGGATTGTTTCGGCTTTGCTATATGTGACTTCTCGACTGGAGCCTTCTTCTTGACTCAGCTTGAGAGTGATTCAGCCCTGGTTGATGAGATTAATAAGTTTTGTCCATCAGAGATTATTGTCAATGATTATTTTAATATGTCTACTGCTGATTTGAGCTTTTTGGCTCAAAAGCTTGGCATATATGTCTCAACTCTTGAAAATAGGTATTTTGATGAGGATGCGACTGTGGCCAAACTCAAGGAACAGTTTAAGGTCTCAAATCTGGATGGCTTGGGCCTCAATGATTTTCCTATAGGAAGCATTGCAGCAGGAGCCCTTCTCATATATCTCACACAGACTCAGAAGAGTGATATATCTCACATAAATCAGCTTAGCCCATATACCAACGGCAAATATATGCTTATAGATTCATCTTCAAGAAGAAATCTTGAAATTGTTGAGACTATGAGAGAGAAGCAAAAGAGGGGTTCTCTTGTTTGGGTTCTTGACAAGACCAAAACTGCTATGGGAGCAAGACTGCTTAGAAACATAGTTGAACAGCCATTGGTTTCTAAGGAAGAGATTGTCAGAAGACAGGATGTTATTGAAGAGCTTACTAAGAAGCAGGTTGACAGGGATGAACTGAGAGAGTACCTCAATCCTATATATGATCTTGAGAGACTTATGACAAGGATAAGCTGCAAAACGGCCAATCCTAGAGATTTGATTGCCTTTAAAAACTCACTCTCAATGTTGCCTCACATAAAGCACCTTGTTGAAAAGTGTGATTCTGACCTTATGCAGGAATTGGCTTTAAGCCTTGACGATTTGCAGGATATTTATAAGCTTATAGATCAAGCCATAGTTGAGGAGCCACCAATCATGATGCGTGAAGGCGGAATGATTAAAGCTGGTTATTCTAAAGAGGCTGATGAGCTCAGAGAGGCCAAAACTGAGGGTAAGAATTGGCTTGCCCAGGTTGAGGAGAGGGAGAGAGAAAATACCGGAATCAAAAATCTCAAGGTTAAGTTTAATAAGGTTTTTGGTTATTACCTTGAAGTTACCAATTCTTTTAAGAACTTAGTCCCAGCAGAATGGACTAGAAAACAGACTTTGACTAATTCTGAGCGATATACAACTGATGAGCTAAAGCACCTTGAGGAAGTTATTCTAGGCGCAGAAGATAAGCTCAATAGCTTGGAATATGACCTTGTATGTGAGGTCAGAGATAGAATCTGCCTAGAGGTTGAAAGAATTCAAAAGACGGCCAATGCAGTGGCTATGATTGATGTATTTGCCTCGCTCTCACTTGTTGCCATGAGCAATGATTATGTGAGACCAAAGATTAATCAGGATGGAATAATTGACATTAAAGAGGGAAGACATCCGGTTGTCGAGAAGATGATGAACAATGGCATGTTTATTGCCAATGACACTTATCTTGACAATAATAAAAAGAGAGTTTCGATTATCACTGGTCCTAACATGGCTGGTAAGTCAACCTATATGAGACAGGTTGCTCTTATAGTTCTTATGGCACAAATCGGTTCTTTCGTTCCAGCTAAATCGGCCAATATAGGTCTGGTAGATAGAATATTTACCCGAGTTGGCGCATCAGATGATCTTGCGAGTGGACAGTCTACTTTCATGGTCGAGATGACAGAAGTGGCCAATATACTTAGAAATGCTACAGCTAACAGTCTGCTTATCCTTGACGAGATTGGACGAGGAACAAGCACTTATGACGGATTATCTATTGCCTGGGCTGTGGTTGAGCATATTGCTGATAAGAAGGCTCTTGGAGCCAAGACTCTTTTTGCGACCCATTACCACGAATTGACTGAACTTGAAGGTATGGTTGACGGAGTCAACAACTACTGTATAGCGGTCAAGGAGAAGGGCGAGGACATTGTATTCTTGCGAAAGATTGTTGCCGGAGGTGCTGATAAGTCCTACGGTATTCAGGTTGCAAGGCTGGCCGGAGTGCCTTCGGGCGTTCTTGACAGAGCTAGTGAGATTGTTGCAGAATTGAGCGACAATGATATATCTCAAAAGGCTAAGGACATTGCCCAGTATTCCAAAAAGTCTGACAAGATGGCAGATGCCTATAAAAAGGTAGATGAGGTTGACTTGGGACAAATGTCTTTGTTTGATACTGTCAATGATAATGATATAATCAATGATTTAAAGAATATTGATATAAGCAATATGACCCCTATTGAGGCTATGAATATGCTCTATAAGTTACAGGGCAGGGCTAAAAACAGGTGGTAATTTAGCTTTTACAGAAAGGTAAATTATGGCAATTCAGGTACTTGACGATGATACAATCAATAAGATAGCTGCCGGTGAGGTTGTTGAAAGACCATCATCAGTGGTCAAGGAATTGGTGGAAAATGCTATTGATGCCAAGGCTACGGCTATAACTGTCGAGATTAAAAATGGTGGTATCACCTTTATTAGGGTTGCTGATAACGGCACTGGAATTGAAGAAGCTGACATTAGAAAGGCTTTTCTAAGACATGCTACCAGCAAAATTAAGACTGTTGAGGATCTCATGTGTGTTAACAGTTTGGGATTTAGAGGAGAGGCCCTGTCGAGCATAGTCTCAGTATCTTCGCTTGAACTTATCACAAAGACTAAGGACTCGCTTGTGGCTTACAGATATGCCAGCAACGGTGGCGTAGAGGAAGCATTTGACGAGGTGGGTGCTCCTGATGGAACAAGTATTATTGTCAAAAATCTTTTCTACAACACACCTGTGAGAAGAAAATTCCTAAAATCTGCTGCAACTGAGGCTGGATATGTTGACACCCTGATGCAACATCTGGCCCTCTCTCATCCGGAAATTTCTTTCCGCTTTATCGTAGATGGCAAGAATAAGCTTCATACTTCAGGCAATTCTAACTTTAGAGATATTATCTACAATGTCTACGGAAAAGATATTGAAAAGAATCTACTTAGGGTTAATGCCAGCATTGAGGGCATCTCTATGGAGGGCTATATAGCAAGACCAGTTGTAGTCAGAGGTTCAAGGATATTTGAAAACTATTATATCAACAAAAGATACATAAAGAACTTTATGATTACTAAGGCGATTGAGGATGCCTACAAAGGCTTCCACATGCCAAGAAACTTTCCTTTTACAGCCCTGTTATTTGAAGTTGATCCTAGTCTCATAGATGTAAATGTACATCCAACTAAGATGGAGCTTAGATTTACAACTCAGAACCAGGTTTATGATTTTGTCTATTCAGCTCTGAGAGATGTGCTCGAAAATCAGGAGATGGCTGTTGAGGTTGATTTGGAGCCTGAAAAAGAACAGACTCCCAGGCAGGTCGAAAAAGCCAAAACTGAAGACTATGTCAGAGAAAGACTTGAAGAAAAATCAGACAGAAAACCTGAAGGAAAGTTTGAAGAAAAATCAGACGAAAAATCAGTCGATAGATCAGTCGAAAAATCAGGTACTAAATCAGAAGAAGAGCCTATTCTCAGCCATAAAAGCAATTTTGAGAAAAGACTGACTACTGATTACAGTTCTATCAAGCCTTCTGCTTCTTCCATAAATGAGAATTCAGTTTATGGTTCTAAGTCGGCTGCCAGCCAGCAGGACATATCAGACAAGAAGATAGACAGCCAGCAGGACATATCAGACAAGAAGGCAGAAAATCAGCAGGGACAGGCTAATTTTAAGACTCAAGCTCCAAAGATTGATTCTGATGCCTTTGCCAATTTGAAGAAGAGATTGCCTGAGCCTTTTGAAAAGAAGGCTTCAGAGGACTTGGCTCTGGCTAAGGAGGAAATCTATAAGGCAGATAGTATGAGCAAGGCCAAGCAGGCTGAGCTTTTTGATAATCCTCTTTTGAAGGCTGAATCTGTCGATAAGATTAAAATTATAGGTCAGGCTTTTGAGACTTATTGGATATTTGAATATATGGGCAAACTCTATATTTGTGACCAGCATGCCGCTCATGAAAAGGTTATGTATGAGCGCCTCATGAAGAAAATTAAGTCCAATGCTAAGGATTCCCAAATGCTTATGCCTCCTCTAATCATAGATCTCACTATGCAGGAGGAGAATGCCTATAAGGAATATGAGGAAGAATTCAAGAAGATAGGATTTGAGATAGAGGAATTTGGCGGAAGATCATATAAGGTTGTAGGGCTTCCTGCAAATCTGCCAGATATAGACCTGAAGGAACTCTTAATTGACATGATCGGAGACCTAGTTGGTGAGAATAAGGCGAGTCTTGAACTTCTCACTATGAAGGTCGCATCTATGGCTTGTAAGGCAGCAGTCAAGGGTAATAACAAGCTTTCAGAATTGGAGGTAAAAAATCTCCTCGAGGAATTGATGCAGGCTGACAATCCTTATAATTGCCCTCATGGAAGACCGACTCTCATTGTTATGTCTAAATATGAGATTGAAAAGAAATTTAAGAGAATTGTGTAATTTGAGTAAAGGAAGAAATTATGGCTGAACTTAGTGTGTTTGAAAAGTATAAGGATAAGCCTTTGGTAATCCTTACGGGACCAACAGCCGTCGGCAAGACAGATTTATCACTTAAATTAGCAAAAGAGATTGGCGCTGAGATAATCAGCGCCGATTCTATGCAGGTTTATAAGATGATGGATGTGGGAACCGCAAAAATTTTGCCCCATGAAATGCAGGGGGTAAGACACCACCTTATAGATTATTTAGAACCCGATCAGGACCTAAATGTGGCTGATTTTAAGGAAAAGGTATTTGAGACTATAGACCAGATATATAGCCGTGGCCACATTCCAATGATTGTTGGTGGTACGGGCTTTTATATCCAAGCTATCCTTTACTGTATAGACTTAGATGATGATTCACCGGCTAATGATAAGCTGAGAAGCGAACTTATGAAATATGCCAGTGAATATGGCAATGAAGCCTTGCATGAGAAGTTAAAACTTATAGATCAGAAGGCGGCTCAAAGCATTCACCCTAATAATCTAAAGAGGGTTATCAGGGCTATAGAGTATTATGAGACTACTGGTAAGCTTATATCTGAACACAATGAGGAGCAGAGCCAGCATCAATCACCTTTTAATTATTCTTATTTTGTGCTTGATATGCCAAGAGAGGAGCTCTATAAGAGAATTAATTTAAGAGTCAATCTCATGAGGAAAAATGGCCTGACAGAAGAGTTTGAGAGAGTTTATGCAAAATATCCAAGAAGAGATAGCACAGCTATGCAGGCTATAGGCTATAAGGAGTTCTTTCCATACTTGGACGGCGAGATGAGCCTTGATGAGGTCTATGAGCAGATCAAGCAGGACTCTAGACACTTAGCTAAGAGGCAGTTGACCTGGTTCAGAAGAGAGAGGGATGTAACTTGGCTTGAACTTGACCAATTTGACAATGACAGAGATAAAGTCTTTAAATATATAATTGAATGTCTGGAAAAGAAAGGAATATATGATGGAAATTGAGAATATGTACAAAGAGATGGGAATTAGCACTGAGACATATGCTTATGCTTCAGCTATAGCTGACAGTCTCAGTGACAGATTTAAGGCGATTGATGAGATGGCTGAGCACAATCAGCTAAAGGTGCTTGCGGCTATGAGAAAGAACAGGGTTGCAGAGATGCACTTGGCTGGTACTAGTGGATATGGCTATAACGATGAGGGCAGAGATACCTTAGAAAAGGTTTATGCTGACATTTTCCACACTGAGGATGCTTTGGTTAGACCACAGATTATATGCGGAACTCATGCATTGAATATTGCTCTTTCTTCAAATTTGAGACCTGGCGATGAGCTGCTCTCGCCTGTAGGAAAGCCATATGACACAATGGATGAGATTATAGGAATCAGACCATCAAAGGGAAGTCTTGCAGAATACGGAATTACCTATGCTCAGGTAGATCTTTTAAATAACAAAGATTTTGACTATGAGGGTATCAAAAACGCAATCAATGAGAGAACTAAGCTTGTCACAATTCAGAGATCAAAAGGTTACGCTACTAGACCTAGTTTTTCTGTAAAGCAGATAGGCGAACTTATCAGCTTTATTAAGTCTATCAAGCCAGATCTTATCTGCATGGTTGACAACTGTTACGGTGAGTTTGTCGAGGAAATTGAGCCAACTGATGTGGGGGCTGACCTCTGTGTCGGATCTCTTATCAAGAATCCAGGTGGTGGACTTGCTCCTTGCGGAGGTTACATTGTAGGTAAGAAAGAGTATGTTGAGCAGGCAGCTTACAGACTTTCATCTCCTGGACTTGGAAAGGAAGTGGGAGCCACTCTTGGCACCAACAAGGACTTCTATCAGGGACTTTTCCTCTCCCCAGTAGTTGTGTCATCAGCTTTAAAGGGTGCTATTTTTGCTGCAGCAGTCTATGAGAATTTAGGTTTTAAGTGCATACCTGATTCTAAGGAAGACAGACATGACATTATTCAGGCTGTTGAACTTGGCACTGCTGAAGGTCTTATTGCTTTCTGTAAGGGAATACAGGCAGCAGCTCCAGTTGATTCATATGTGACTCCGGAGCCTTGGGATATGCCGGGTTATGATTCACAGGTAATAATGGCTGCTGGCGCCTTTGTTCAGGGCTCATCTATTGAATTGTCATGTGATGGACCATTGAGGGAGCCATATGCGGCTTACTTCCAGGGAGGTCTTACATGGTACCACGCAAAATATGGTATTATGATGAGCCTTGAGGAAATGTATAAAAAAGGATTAGTGACATTTAAAGCTTGATATGTTATAATTTTTTAGCTTATGGGAAAATGCAGGCGCGCATTTTTTTATAGGGCTTTCCGTCTGTTCGGAAAGGAAATTATGTCAAAAATCAATAATGAAACCGCAGTATTGGAGGATGGTCTCAATAAAGACCTTCCTTATGAGAGATGCCTTGCCTTGGGACCCGCAGTCCTTAAGGATGAGGAACTTTTAGCTGTAATACTTCGCACAGGAACTCTAGGGAAAAATGCTACTGATTTGGCAAGGGAGATTTTGAAGCTTGGCAGGCTTGATTCAAATAAGTCCGGCCTTGTAAATCTTGCAAACCTTACTCTGCCGCAATTGAGCTCTATCAAGGGCGTGGGGCAGGTCAAGGCTATTCAGATTCAATGTATATGTGAACTGAGTAGAAGAATGGCCAAGCAGACTGCTGCTCAAAAGGTTGATTTTTCCAATCCGGCATCTATAGCAGATTACTATATGCAGGATTTGAGAAATGAGGAGAATGAGAGATTGATATTGGCCATGCTTAACACTAAGTGTAAGCTTCTAGCTGATAAGGTCATTTCTTTGGGAACTGTCAATTCTTCTCTGATAAATCCCAGAGAAATATTTCTTGATGCGATAAGATTTAAGGCTGTCTACATAATTCTTTTACATAATCATCCAAGCGGAGATCCAACTCCTAGCAAGGAAGATTTGCTTGTAACTAAAAGAATAATGGAGGCAGGAAAATTGTTAGGAATAAGGCTTTTAGACCATTTGGTTATAGGCGACAATTCCTATGTGAGCTTAAGAGAAGACAAGTATTGTGAGTTTAGTTGATTAAAAAGATTGGAGAGATTATGAGCAATATTTATGGCGTGGATATAGGCACCAGCAATTTCAAAATGTGTAATAAGGAAAAAGGTACCATACTTAACGAAAAGAATATTATAGCTATTGCAAACAAGACAGAGCTTCTTGCATTTGGTGATGAGGCTTATGAGATGTACGAGAAGGCACCTGAGAATATTGAGGTTACATACCCAGTTAAGTTTGGTGTGATTGCAGACATTGAAAACATGCAGACACTCTTGCTCAGTTTCTTTAACAAGATCAATGAAGATAAGAAGGCAGGTGGAAACACAGATTTCTACATAGCTGTTCCAACTGATATCACTGAAGTTGAGAAGAGAGCTTTCTATGAGCTTGTAGCTGATTCAAAGATTAAGGCTAAAAATATCTATATAGTTGATAAGCCTGTAGCAGACGCTATTGGCGCTGGACTTGATGTTACTAAGTCAAAGGGTATCATGGTAGTTAATATCGGTGCTCAGACAACTGAAATTTCAGTTCTTTCTCTCGGTGGTATTGTTATCAGCAAGTCTATCAAGATAGGTGGAGACAGACTTGACGAGAATATTATCTCGACAGTTAGAAAAGAGTACAATTTGATCATTGGAAATAAGACAGCTGAAGGTCTTAAGAAAGATCTTGGAAGTGCTGTTAAGTCTGATGAAAAGTTTGCACCAGGCTTTGGCAGAAATGTATTGTCAGGACTTCCAGTTAGTGTACAGATTTCATCAGATGTTATCTTTTCAGCTATAACAGATCCTCTTCACCAGATTATGGATGCTGTAAAGATGATCTTAGAGCGCACACCACCAGAATTAGCTGCTGATATCATCAAAGATGGTATCTATGTATCAGGTGGTACTTCTAACATAAGCAATATTGAAGGCTTTATTAAGCAGGAGACAAACCTTAATGTCAATGTTGTAGAGAATCCTTCTGAGAGCGTAGTTAGAGGCCTTATCAATGTTATGAATAAGCCTGAGTTTGAAAAGATTGCTTATGTACCAGAGGATAAAAACTACGATTAATTGATTTAAAAAGGGTAAATCATGAGAGAAAAGATTGCAGCTTTCTTTACTTCAAAATACAAGTTAATAACAGTAATTATATTCTGTATTCTTTTGATGATAGCAAGCTTATTTACGGATAGGCTTGCTACACCTTTAAAAGCGGTAGTATCAACTGTTGTTGTGCCGATTCAGAAAGGTATTAATTACTTGGGACTTATCACAAACGATAAGTATGTTTCTTTTGAAGATAACAAAAAGCTTAGAGAAGAGAATGAAAATCTCAAGAGCCGGTTAGATGACCTGACTGAAGAGAACAACAGATTAAAGCAGGATACTTATGAACTCTCAAGATTGAGAGATTTATACCAGTTGGATGGCATGTATGACAGCTACAAAAAGACAGCTGCAAGGATTATTGGCACCAATTCTGATAACTGGTTCACAACATTTACCGTGAATAAGGGCAGCAATGATGGCATCGAGAAGAATATGAATGTTGTAGCAGGTCAGGGCTTAGTAGGCCTTGTGACCGAGGTTGGCTCCAATTATTGCGTTGTGAGAAGCGTTATAGAGGACGGCTCTTATGTTTCTGGCCAGCTTATAGATTCGGGCGACAAATGTATAATTTCCGGAGACATAAAGCTTATGGATAAGGGAATTATCAAGTGCTCAGGCTTTAATTCTTCGGTTGAGGTCAAGGATGGTGACAAGATTGTCACTTCCAATATTAGTGATAAGTACCTTCCTGGTATTCTTATTGGATATGCAAAGGACGTTAAGATGGATTCTAATAATCTGACTCAGTCAGGCTATATTGTTCCTGTCGTTGATTTTGCACATTTACAGGAAGTATTAATAATAACTGACAAGAAAAAATCTGGGGATTGATGATGAAAAGAAAGATATGTGAATTTTTGACAGTGTTTCTTATATATATCATTCAAATTACACTTGGAAGTAAGATGGAGATAGGAGGGATTAAGCCAAATTTACTCCTTATACTGCCTATAGTTTTTGGCTATCTCAATGGTAAGAATGAAGGTATATATGTCGGTTTTATCGCAGGTTTACTCTACGATATACAGGCATCATCGCTCTTAGGATTTTCTTCTTTGGTATTTTCTTTGGCAGGTTATCTGAGTGGAATATTTTATGAGCTCTTTGAACAGAATAATTTTTTTATTCCTTTAATCATAACTTTTATCACTGACTTGCTCTATGAAACTTTTTCATATGTGGGGAATTTTATGTTGCACAACAGGCTGGACTTTTTATACTTCTTTGAGCGCTTTATAGCTCCAGAATGTATATACACAGCTTCCTGTGTGATAATTTTATTCTGGCCTTTTAGATTCTTAAATAAAAAGTTTGAGAAGAAAGAAAGGCATGAAAAGAGGAGTGAATCATATGTTACAAGATCTCCTGGATCTGATTCTTAATTTTTTAAAATCTAGGTTAGTGCCTCTAGTTTTGGCCTTTGTCCTTCTTTTTATAGCCTTGATCAATAGAATTTTCTCACTTCAAATCATGAATGGAAGTTCTTATGTACAAAGCCTTACTGATTCGATTGAAATGACTCAGTCTGTTGCGGCGACAAGAGGAAGAATTTTTGATAAAAATGGAAAACTTCTAGCCTACAACGAGCTTGCCCATGCTGTAAAAATCAGCGATTCAGGTAAGTACGCAAACAATGCTGTCAAGAATGAGAAGGTTAACGGCGCAATTGAGACAACTTTGAATATCATTGAAAGCAAAAATGATAAGTTCAGCAATGAATTTCAAATCGTATATGAAAATGATAAATACGAATACAATGTCAGCGGCAGCTCCCTGCTCAGGTTTTTGAGAGATATTTATGGAAAGACTAGTATCTCTGAACTCACTGAGGAGGAGAAAAATGCCAGTGCTAAAGATAGCGTAGATTACTTAGTTAACAGGTATGGAGTTGACACATCCTTAAAGCCAAGTCATATACTTGAGATACTTAATCTGAGAGTATTAATGTCAGCGAATTCCTATAATAGATATATCGAATTCACTATAGCCAATGAGGTCTCTGACGAGACAGTGGCCGCCATTCTTGAAGGCGCTTACGATTTGGTCGGCGTGACGGTTGAAGAACAGTATGTTAGAAAGTATGTAGATTCTATCTATACTTCGCAGATTCTTGGCTATACAGGTACTGTCTCATCATCTGAGCTTGAGACCTTAAAACAAGACAATCCTACTTATGAGAACAATGATATCGTCGGAAAGGCTGGTATAGAGAAATCTATGGAGTCAGTTCTTGCGGGAGAAAAGGGATCTAAGACAGTATATGTTGATACGGTTGGCCGAATCACAGAGGTTGTAGACCAGACGGATTCAAAAGCAGGTCAGGATGTCTATCTGACAATTGATTTGGATTTGCAAAAAGATATATATAATATTATCGAGAATAATTTGAGAAAGATTATTCTGGATCACTTATCAAGTGGTTCAACAAAGATTACTTATCTCGCCAACGGCGATATAGATAATATCTATATCTTGATTGATGAGGTGTATTTTGGCCTTATAGATAACAATCTTGTCGATATAGGCAAACTTGAATCTATGGACTCCAATACAGCTAAGGAAGTCTTTAATCAGTTCAACAATAAGTATGACAATGTTATGTCTATGCTAGAATCTGAACTTGGCTCATCTCCAACAGCTTACGGCTCACTCGATGATGAGGATAAGGTTTATATCTGGTATATCTATAAGGATTTGTTAAAGGCTGAAAAGATTATTGATTCTTCAAAGGTTGACAGCAATGATTCAACCTATAAGGACTGGACAGATGGCGATTCTACCAGCTTGGAAGCCTTTTTGAGATACGCTATTGTCAAGAATTGGATTGATATGTCATCAATAACTGACAATCAGTACTCAAGCCTTGATGAAGCCTATGAAGAACTAAAAAGCTATATATTTGACGCTTTAAAGACTGATAAAAATTTCAAAAAGAAGATGTACAAGTATATGATTAATTCGGGTTCAATTTCAGGCAGACAGGTTTGTATGCTCCTGTTTGAACAGGGATATCTTCATGACGATGCAACATATCAGTCCTTGAGTTCAGGAGCTCTTGGCTCATACGACTTTATTCAGAACAGTATCTCTAATAATGTCCTGACACCTGGAGAACTTGCCCTGCAGCCATGTGCAGCTTCATGCGTAATCACTAATCCCAACGATGGTGATGTAATAGCTCTTGTGGCATATCCAAGTTATGATAATAACAAATTGTCAGGTTCTATAGATATGGACTACTACAAGAAGCTGAATGAAGATAAGGCAACACCTCTTATCAACTGGGCTACTCAGGCTCAGTCAGCTCCTGGCTCTACCTTTAAGGTATGTACTTCGATTGCCGGACTTGATACTGGAGTTATTTCAGACGGTTCAAGTTTTAACTGTAACGGTGCCTTTGAGGAGGTTTCACCTCCACCTAGATGTTGGTTGAGAACTGGTCATGGAACAGAAAATGTGGCGACAGCCCTTAGAGATTCCTGCAATGTATTCTTCTTCAACGTAGGATATAGACTTGCAACAAGAAAAAATGGCTCATTCAACAATACATATGCTACAAGTGTCCTCAAGAAGTATGCTGAGGAACTTGGCTTGGCTACTAAGTCTGGAATTGAGATTTCTGAGAGAAGCCCACATGCTTCAACAGATGAAGCGCTGGCTTCAGCTATTGGACAGGGTACACATCAGTATTCAACAGTTAACCTGGCAAGATATGTAAATACTGTTGCTAATTCAGGAACCTGCTATAATTTGACCCTTATTGACAAGGTTACAGATTACGATGGAAATCTTATCTATGACAACCACGCTACAGTGGCCAATAGGGTTGAGATTAATCCGTCAATCTGGAATACAGTTCATTATGGTATGAGTCTGGTTCCAGCTACTTACAATGCCTTGGGTAAGGTTAAGATGACATTTGCTGCTAAGTCTGGTACAGCACAGGAGAATAAATCTGAGGCCGACCATGCTCTTATGATATCTTATGCACCATATGATAATCCTGAGATTGCGATGGCGGTTTCAATCCCTCATGGATATTCAGGTTCACAGGCTGCATATCTCACAGCTGATGTGCTTAACAGATACTTCCACTTGGAAGGAGACACAAGTAATAATTAATTTATGATTGGGGAATAATATGGATTCAGTTGTTATTAAGAGTAACAAGCACGGAGTTTCATTAAAACTCGATTCCGAAACTCCTTTTGATGACCTAAAAAACAGGGTAAGAGAAAAGTTTACAAAAAATGCTGCCTTCTTTGGCAATGCAGATATGGCTATAGAGTTTACAGGCAAGGACTTGTCTGATGATGAAATGCAGACTCTGATTGAAGTGATTGAGGAGTCTTGCGATGTAAATATTATAGGCATTGTTGACAACAGCGAGGAGGCAAATCAAAAGTTCTTAAGCATCTACAATGAGGCTTTGGCAATGAAACTTGCCAGCCAGCCAGCGGAAAATGCTTATACGGCAGAGAATGAGCAGCTTAGTCAGGATGCATATCCTGCTGAGGCCAATGCTTCTCTGACCGAATACGAAGTTGCTTCAGAGGACCAGCCGCTTCCTGATTCAAATAGAACTCAAATGGGCATGAAGCCTGAATATGCTGATCAGATTGTTGTGAATGCTATGGAATCAACAGATTTCAAGGATGCTTATTTTTACAATGGCACACTGCGCTCAGGACAGCTTATTGATTCTAGAAGCAGTGTCATAGTTATAGGTGATGTAAATCCTGGAGGCCAGATTATTACTGAGGGCAATGTTATTGTTCTTGGCAATTTGAGAGGTAATGTATTTGCTGGCTGTTCGGGCAATGATTCGTGCTTTGTTGCAGCCCTTCAGATGAATCCAATGCAGATTCAGATTAGCCAATACATTGGACGAAGCGATGACAGTGAACAGGTTACAAAAAAGCATGCATTCAGAAAGGCAAAAAAAGAAAACACTGTAATGCCTAAGATTGCATATATCGAAGATGAAAGCATCATAATTGATGACTTAATAGCAGAAGAAAATTAATATTAATGGTTGATTTTTTTTGAATAATTAATCATAATAATAAAAATTATCAAATTTTTTTGGAGGATAACATGAGCGAAGTAATAGTAGTAACTTCAGGTAAAGGTGGAGTAGGTAAGACAACTACCACAGCAAACATTGGTACAGGACTTGCAAAATTAGGCAAAAAGGTTGTAATGATCGACACAGATACAGGCCTTAGAAACCTTGATGTGGTTCTCGGTTTAGAGAATCGTATTGTATATAACCTTGTAGATGTTGTTGAGGGTAACTGCAGACTTAAGCAGGCTATGATCAGCGATAAGAGATGTCCTAATCTCTATCTTATTCCTACAGCTCAGACAAGAGATAAATCTGCTGTAACACCAGAGCAGATGATAAATGTAATCAATGAAATCAGAGATGATGAAGAGAATTTTGACTATATCATCCTTGACTGCCCAGCTGGTATTGAGCAGGGTTTCCAGAACGCAGTTGCAGGTGCTGAGAGAGCACTTATTGTTACTACTCCAGAGGTATCTGCTATCCGTGACGCTGACCGTATCATTGGTCTTCTTGACTCAAAGGGACTCTCAGGCCACGAGCAGGTTATTGTCAATCGTATGAGAATGGATATGGTTGAAAGAGGAGATATGTTATCTGAAGAAGATGTTAAGGATATCTTACAGCTTGACATCATCGGTGTAGTACCTGATGACGAGAACATTGTTGTGGCAACTAACAAGGGTCAGCCATTAGTTGGCGACAGCTCACTTGCTGGACAGGCATATGAGAATATCTGCAGAAGAATTTTAGGAGAAGACGTTCCAAGACTTGATATTTCATCTAATAAGGGATTTTTACGTAAATTATCCAAGCTTTTTAAGGGTAGCAAGTAATTAGATAGCCATTAAAGCTATCGAGCAAATATCTTTAAGAATCGCTGTTATAACAGCAGAATGGGGAAAATATGGGTTTATTAGATTTTTTTAAGAAGAAAAGTTCAGGGGATGTTGCTAAAGATAGATTAAAGCTCCTTTTGGTTTCAGACAGAGCAAACTGCTCTCCAGAAATTATGGAGCAGATCAAGAATGATATTATAGCTGTTATCTCAAAATATATGGATGTAGATACAGAGGGCTTAGATATTCAGATTACTTCAACTGATTTAGATGGCAACAGTGCTTCTGTTCCAGCTATTTTTGCGAATATTCCAATTCGTGATATTAGATCAAGTCAGGGCCATCCAAGTGTTGCCAATCAGGAGCCTTCAGGTGCTGAGGAAGGTGCTGCTAGAAAGCCTAAGAATGATCAAGCTGCGGCTGACAATAGTGCTGAAAAGAGTGCCAATAAGAACAACAATAATAATAAGAACAATAACAATAATAATAACAATCAGAATAATAATTCTAACAAGAATGGAAAGAATCATTCTGGTTATAAGGGTTATCAGGCTAATAAGAGATAAGCTTTTGCTTTTTGAAAAAATATCAAAAAAGAAGATGCAGGTTAATTATGATAAAACATTACAATTTAAAATCATATAATTTTGCCCTAATGGTATTGGTTTTGTTGACAACAACATATGGAATTATAATGATTAATTCCGCTAATCCAACTTTTACTGCTAAACAGTGCCTTGGCTTTGCAATATCTTTTGTGGCTATGCTGATTCTTTCTTTTTTGGACTATAACTGGATACTTAGATTCTATTGGCTTATATATCTTGTCAATATATTGATACTCCTTGCCGTTTTTGTGCTCGGTAAGGAGTCTCATGGAGCTAAAAGATGGATTCCACTTGGTTCAAGCTTTACTATCCAGCCTTCGGAATGGTCTAAGGTTTTGGTTATTCTTTTTACAGCCAAGCTCTGCTCAGTTTTGCAGGAAAATTATAATTCAGCTAAGAATTTAGTGATTATAGCTGGCTTTAGTGCAGTGCCTCTTT
>Ga0326512_10001412_pt1 | contig 18609 bp, 46 predicted proteins | sample 1_2617_0518_D_FD_203652 | JGI IMG/M metagenome (GOLD analysis project Ga0326512, IMG submission 203652) | Bovine rumen microbial communities from UC Davis, California, United States - 1_2617_0518 | ecosystem: Host-associated > Mammals > Digestive system > Stomach > Rumen | place: USA... | reverse complement strand
ATACAAAGACACAAACTGATAATTTACTAGATGATAAAGCTGATGTAAGTTCATTATCTACAGTAGCAACTACAGGAAGTTATAATGACTTAACAAATAAGCCTACAATTCCTACCAAAACATCAGACCTAACAAATGACTCAGGCTTTGTAGATAATACATATCACGATAGCACAAAACAAAACTCATTAGTAAGTGGAACTAATATCAAAACAATCAATAATGAATCACTACTAGGAAGTGGAAACATAAATATCACAAGCGGTGGTGGAACTATGGTTGATATGAGAGTCAATGGTAGTTCAATAGTAGATTCAAATAATGTAGGTAATATAGCAACAGAAGGAACATATAATGCAACAACAAATAAAATAGCAACAATGAGTGATGTCCCTGATTCAACTTCTGATTTAACAAACGATAGTGGTTTCATAACAAATTCTGTAAATAACTTAACCAATTATTATACAAAAGCAGAGACAGATAATTTGTTAGATGCTGAAACTGAATATGTTGATGTATCTTTTTTATGGACAGCAGCAGCAAACGGCACAGCAATAACAGCAGAGCAAAGAACACTTATTGATACAACAAATAAATATATATTTTATATAAAAGTAGTAGATGGTTATGACCGTGATTATTATTATTCGACAGGAAGGTATCAAGACACAGGAGATAATTACACAACAATGGATTTTATTTACAATGGAGAGAAATGGTATAGATTTTATATAAATCGTTCTAACATAGTAACAAAAACATCATACGATATTCAGAGAAAACTTGTAAGTGGTTCGACTATCAAAACAATAAACAACACTTCTTTACTTGGAAGGGGAAATATAAGCGTAGCAACTACAAGTGATATACCAACAAAGACGAGCGATTTGACTAATGACTCAGGGTTCATAACTTCATATACAGAGACAGACCCTGTGTTTAGTGCAAGTGCTGCAAGTGGAATTGCTTCTAGCGATATAACAAATTGGAACAGTAAACAAGCAGCTTTAGTAAGTGGAACAAATATAAAGACAGTAAATAACCAATCACTATTAGGAAGTGGAGACATTTCTATAACAGGTGGAGCAAGTAATATAGAAAACGGAACAGAAGAAGGTGATTTACAACAAACAGGCTCAACAGCATCTGGTGGTTATTCTTTCGCAGAAGGATTCCAAACAACTGCAAGTGGAGAAATTTCTCATACAGAAGGATTCCAAACAACTGCAAGTGGTGCAAACTCTCATGCAGAGGGAGAATATACAAAAGCAATCGGCGAGGAGTCCCATGCAGAAGGTACTAATACAACAGCGTCTGGCCCTTGTTCTCACTCAGAGGGAAACCATACAACAGCATCTGGTTACTACTCTCATGCAGAAGGAGAATATACAACAGCATCTGGTTACGAATCTCATGCAGAAGGTACTTATACAACAGCATCTGGTTACGGGTCTCATGTAGAGGGGAGTTATACAACAGCAGGTGGTGATTATCAACACGTATTTGGAAAATACAATGTAATAGATAACAATTCTACTTATGTAGAGATAGTTGGTAATGGAAATTACAACGAAGGAACACAAACAGAGGCAAGAGCAAACGCAAGAACACTTGATTGGAATGGAAACGAAGTTCTTGCTGGAAAACTAACTGTCGGGGCAAATCCTACAGCAAATATGGATGTAGCAACAAAACAATATGTAGATAATAATGCAGGTGGAGAAAAAATACCTATAGGAACAATATTCGAGTTCCCAACAGATGATGCTACAAAATTGCCAACAGGTTATTTATTCTGTGATGGTTCAGCAGTAAGTAGAACACAATATGCAGACTTATTTGGAGTAATAGGAACAACATGGGGTTCAGGAGATGGTTCTACAACATTTAACCTACCATCAAAAGCAGGATTAGTAACTGTAGGAGTAAGTAGCGATGATGAAGAATTCAATACTATCGGAGATACATTTGGAGAAAAAGAACACAAATTAACAATAAATGAAATGCCAAGTCATAATCATAGCACAGTATATATGTGTTCATTTCCAGAAGGTGTTGCAAATTCAAGAACTGGATATGGTTATAATGAAGTCGCACTAAATAAAAGTTCTTATGGTAATAGTGTTTCAAACACAGGTGGAGGATATGCACATAACAACATCCAACCTACAGTAGTATCTAATTTCATAATAAAAGCAGCAAATGTATCTCAACTACCAGATGAAGCAGAAGTAGTAGATGGTTATTCTACAAGCACAACAGATGCTTATAGTGCAAATTATATAAACAATATGATATTAAATGCTGTTTACCCAGTAGGTTCTATATATATGAGTATAAATTCTACAAGCCCAGCGACATTATTTGGTGGAAGATGGGAAGCAATATCACAAGGTAGAACTTTAGTTGGTGTAGGAACAGGTACTGATATAAATGGAGATTCAATGACATGGGCTGCTGAAGCAACTGGTGGAGAATACTTACACACATTAACAATAGATGAAATGCCAAGTCATAATCATAATGTAAACACTATATTCCCATTTACTATTGGTTCAAATAGAACAGCAGTTGCAAATTCTACTTCAAACAATGTAACAGGAACAGCAGGAGATGTAGTTCTTAATGCAGGTGGTGGACAAGCACATAATAATATACAACCATTTTTCGCAGTATATATGTGGAAAAGAACAGCATAAAAGGAGGTATATAAAGGAAATTAAATAATAAAGTATACAATGTATTTAAGTGGGGGTTGATTATATTCATCCCTGCTTTAATATCATTAATAGGAACATTAGGACAAATATACAACTTTGATACTGAAAAGATTGTTTTGACTATTTCAGCAATATCTACTTTTTTAGGAGTTATTACTGGAATTTCAAATTATAACTATAAGAAAGGAGAATAATAAGTGTTAAAAGGAATTGATATTTCACACCATCAAAGAGGAATCACCTTTGGAAACGATATTGACTTTGTTATATGCAAAGCAACAGAAGGTATTGGCTATGTAGATGAAGAATGTGATAAAGCATATCAAAGAGCAAAACAGGCAGGAAAACTTTTAGGAGTCTATCACTTTGCTAGACCTGATTTAGGCAACTCAGCAATAGGAGAAGCAGATTGGTTTCTAAAGAATATACAAGGTTATATAAAAGAAGCTATACTTGTATTAGATTGGGAAAGTGGAGATTTAAGCAACGTAGCATGGGCAAAAGCATTTTTAGATAGAGTCTATGAGAAAACAGGAGTAAGAGCAATATTATATGCTTCACGTTCACCAATAAATAGTTATAACTGGAGTTCAGTAGCAAATGCTGACTATGGATTATGGGTAGCAGATTACGGAGCAAATACAGGAAATCCTGGAAATAAACCAGTAGTAAAATGGTGGCCTTTTTATATCTTATGGCAATATACTTCACGTGGTAGAATATCTACTTATGGAGGCAATGTAGACCTAAATTACTTCTATGGTGAAGCTGATACTTGGAGAAAATATGCTAATCCTAGTGGAGCACCAGTAGTTAAACCATCTCAACCTAGTAAAAAATCAAATGAAGAAATTGCTAATGAAGTATTACAAGGAAAATGGGGCAACGGAGAAGATAGAAAGAATCGTCTAACACAAGCAGGTTATGATTATCAAGCAATTCAAAACATAGTAAATCAAAAAGTAGGAGTTAAGAAACCTACAGCAACATATTACACAGTAAGAAGTGGAGATAATCTTACTAAAATAGCAAAACAATACGGAACAACAGTAAATCAAATAGCAAAATGGAATAATATTAAGAATGTAAACTTAATATACCCAGGACAAAAATTAAGAGTTAAATAAGGAGGAAAATATGAAGATTAAGAAAAAAGTAGAAGAACCAGTAATGGAAGAACCAGTAATGGAAGAAGTTAAAGAAGAAAGAGTAGAAGAACCTGAATTTTACATATTTAGAACTACTGATACACTAGAAAAGGTTGCAGAAAAATTTGGAACTACTGTAGATAAATTAAAAGAATTAAATGATAATCGTGAAATTTCTACAAGTAATCAAATGAGAGTAAGATAATGCTAAAAATAGAATTCACAAATGAAGAATTAGAAAATATAAAATCAAAGATTCATTTTACTGAATTACAAAATAGAATAATAGAGTATAGACAAGAAGAATATTCAATAATTAAGATGGCAATGTTAGAAAATTGTAGTGAAAGCACAATTAATAGGGAAATAAAGAAGATAAAAAACAAAATAAATAAAGTTATATAAAAAAGAACTAGAATAACCTAGCTCTTTTTTTTTGCTTTAATCAAGATAATTTCTACCATAACGTTCAATGAAGTCGACAATAGATTTATCATAGTAGTCCATCCAAGCCTGTTGAGCTATCTTTTGTATTTCTACAATCTCCTTCCAAAACTTAGGATTTTTGTGAAATGATATTTTACCTGTTCGGTGCATCTCAGGAGTTAAGAATATAACAAGTCCATCTTCTATACATTTCTTTCGGTTTCTAACACCAGGGAATACCTCATTTCTTTCTAATCCCGGAATTCTTTCAGTTGAATACCACTTGTTAGGTGGCATAATTGATTTTACTTCTTCTCTCATATACTTTCCCTCCAAATATAACCTCCTGCACTTTTTCTTCTATTACTAATAGCAGAAGAAATATTGAAAATATGTAAAACTTTTTCTGCTTCTTTATGGCTATTCCAAGTTTTAATGAAATTTCCATTTAAATCATATTGGTCAACTTTTTTTACTAGAGATTTAGATATTCTTATTCCTCGAGTTCCATAATTATTGTTATATTTTTGGCTACATAATTCCAAGTTATCAAGAGAATTGTTGGATTTGTTTTCATCTTTATGGTTTATGTGCAAGGTATGGGATGATTCACCCCAAAAAGCACTTACTACCAATCTATGCAAGTAATAAGTTTTTTTCTTTCCGTTTTTAGACAAATTGAATTTTACATAGCCATCATATCTTTTATTGTTTTTTAATATTTGATTTTTATAATTTTTGATTCTACCTAAATTACTAATTTGATATAATCCTTCATAATCAGGTATATCTTTCCATTTCTCTTTCATAGGTTCTTTTTTCTCTCCTCTGTAGCTAATTTATACCAATTACGTGCTGATTTTTCACTACAATAGACTTTATCGGCAATTTCTTGCCAGTAAAGATGCCTTTTTCTACCTTTATAATCTGTTATAAACTCTTTTTCTTTTAAGAAAACTACTGCTTTAATAGTCTCACCAAACTTTGCTAATCGGTCTATTTCCTGTTCTTTCCAGTAGTTTAAATCTCTTATTTTAGATTTAATATATAAAATTGTTACTTCTAGTTGTTCTCTGTTTTCTAATTCTACATATTTCAATATGTTGTCTACGTGTTTTCCACCGTCTACAATTATTTTATCAGGATTAATCGCTTGAGGTCTAACTAATGATTTAATTTCTTCTAATCTATTTTGATAATAATTCAAATCATTTTCTAATCTTTCTAATTCTTTAGATACACTTTCTAAAGTCATTTTTCCCCTCCTATTTCAATATTCTGATTGTTCTTCCTTTTCCATCTTTATAATCAATATAACCTTTTTCTTTTAACGCTTTTACATGAAACATTGGTGTTCCAGGAGATGTAGTCCCATCTAATTCACCTATTTCCCTAATTGTAGGACTAAATCCATTCTCTTCTATATATTTTTTTATTGTATTATATACCCTTGCTTGCCCTGTTGTTAATTTGTCGTTCATTTTATACCTCCTCTATTTCTATTCCATATTTATATTCAAACATTTTCTTTTTTAGTCGATATACGTCAGTTTTAAAGCCTTTTGTATCGACAACGTGCAATTTATTATCTTTGGTAGAAACATACGTAAAATCGGCTATATATTGTGTTTTTCGTATTGTTTTATCGTTCATTTTATATTTAGGTATTAATTCATAGGGGACTTGGAGTTTTAACTCCTTTATTTCCCCTATCTTTTGTTTGTATTCAAGTAATTGATAATGTTTCATTTCTTTTACACTATCGAATTTTATTCCATTGTATTCTACTTTGGTGTTATGATATTTACTTTTCTTTTGGTCTATAGAATTATTTAGAAACTTTTTATATAATCTATCGCTTACTCTCATTTTCTCTTAAAAATATGAATTACAAGACAAGCTGAAGTTATTATTAATAAAATTGTTCCTAAGAATACAAACATTAAACTAATCAGGTCTATCATATCTTTCTCCTAAAATATTAATTAAATCATTTTTTTCTCTAGCGTCCATCCATGTTGCTTTTTCTAAATATTTTAATGCACTTTTTATTTGCTTTTCTAATAGACCAACTTTTGTTTTACTTCTTTCTTCTGTTGCTTTTCTTAACTCTTCTCTAACTTGAGTTAATTTATCACTCATTTCTATATTTGATTTATACATACTATCGTATGATTTTTTCATTTCTTCGTAATTATGTAGTCTTTTTAATTGTTCGGTTATTCCATTATATAGATTATAAGAAATACTTGTTTTACCCTTTATTCTAACTCTAGTCAATTTAGAATAAAGTTCTTTTTCTATCGTTATTAAATCCATTTATTTCTCCTTTATCATCTTTTTTGGCATTGGTTTTTGAAACTCTACAAACATAATACAAGCATTGTCTTTTGTTATCATTGCTTCTTGGTATATGTTCCTGTCTAATGTATCTAATGCAGTATAACAATAATTTATATCATCAAATGTAAATATTTTTTCATAAGGAAATCCTTTCCCATTTATTGCTCTTTTCCTTGCTGACAACTCAAACATTCTTCATCCTCCCAAAATTGTTTATCACACTCTTGCATATTGTCTATTACTCTTAAATCAGTTAATATTCTTCCTATTAATATTGTTTCAACTATTACCCCTATTATTATTAGAATTATTATTCCTAATATCATTTGTTTTCTCCTTTACCCTTTTTAATCTTACTTCTTCTGTTCTACCATTAAATTGATTTAGTATATCTTTTATTTCTTTTAAATCTTCTATGTCATATTTCTTGTAGTCTAATTCATAATATAATCTTATTAGTAATTCATACATTATTCTTTTCCTTTATCTAATATTTCTAAAATTTCTTGTCTTAATAATTCAGTTCCAAAATCATAATCTACATAATCACTATTTATATTTAATTTTTTATTAATGTTTTCTCTTACTTCTTTTATTATGTTTTCTTTTTGTTGTAATTCTTTTCTTATCATTCCATTTAATATTTGGTGTTCTTCATTTATTATGTTTAAATCTTCTATTCTTTCTTTTAGTCTTTCTATTTCATTTACTATTATGTTTGCTTCTTCTTTCCTTATATCAATTCCATCTCTTAAATTATTTGTTTTAGATAAACCACTTAAACACTCAAACAATTCTTTTTTATTCATTCTTTACCACTTCCTAAATTACTTATAATATAATCACGTAAATCTATTGAAGTAATACTTGTATCTAATGCTTTTGTAAATATTCCATTTATGATATTATTTAGTCTTTCTATTTCTTCTACTAATTCTTGTTCTTCATCAGTAAATATATTAAATTTATGTAAATCATTTGCTTCTTGAACTTTATATTGTAAACTTATACTATCTTTTATTTCTTGTAATCTTTCTTCACTCACTTTTTTTCACTTCCTAATGCTTTATTTACTATATCTAATAATTCATCACATTTATAATAAATTAAATCATCAACACATTTATTAATGCTTTCATCTAAACAAGCATTATTTACTACTAATTCTTTTATATCTAATAATGCTTTATTTAGTCTTTCTATTTCTTTGCCTTTTTCATCATATGCAGTTATTAATTCTTCTAAACAATTTTTTTCTCCAACATATAAAGCATTTAATTTTCCTATATATTCAGTTCTATTCACTCTTTTTCTCTTCCTTTTAGTTCATCTAATTTATCTAAAACATTATCATAGTCATTACTATAACTTCTTTCTACTTGTTCTATTAAATACTTCTCTAATTCATTTATAATATTATTTAGTCTTTCTATTTCTTTTGTTTCTTTTGTGTGTGCTTCAGTAACCATACTATTCAACAACATTTGATTAACTTTTTCTAGTCTCTCTACTTCTTTAGCCAGTCTTTCTACTTCTTGTCCTAATATTTTATTTTCATAAGTTAAATATTCTTTACTCATTGTTACCTCTCATTTTATTTTCACATAATTCATAATTTCCTATTGTTTGTAAACACTCATCCATTGTCATTGGTTTCTTTTCAGTTTTTGGTGGATATGTAAACAATGCTACAAACCCAAACATACATAATATACAACCTAGTAACCCTATTGCCATTGCTTTCTCTACCATTTTAATCTCCTTATTTTCCATTTATAATATATTATTAGAAGAATATTATGTTTTCTTTTAGCTTTATATAGTTTCCTTTTCCAAATCAATTCCTGCATCTATATTTGCTCTTAAAATTCTTACTTTCCTTTCATGTTCTATATATCTTTTGTTATGCTTTAACTTATATTGCAGTTGTCTTATTCTTAATTGATTATAAAAAGTATCATCCCACTCTTCATCAGGTCTTTTCTTTTGCACTTTTAAAACATAATCTAAATAATTACATATATCTCTTATATCATTTGTATCTAGTATTACATTTGCACTCATAATATTCTCCCCTACATTTTCTCTATTAGATTCTTTATTTCTATTTCATCTAAAGTTTCTATTCCTATCTCTTTACAATCTTGAACTAGATTATCAATTAATCTACTCATTTGTTTAGAGTTATAAGAACTAGAACCATAATATGCGTTTATAGTGGTTTTTTCGCCCTTCTCGTCCACTTTCTCGGTGAACCAAGCAATCCCATTACCACACCACATTTTATCGAATGTAGGTACGTTTTTGGTATCAATTTCCCATTGTCTAAATATTCCTAGCTCTTTAACTCTTCTTTGATACTCTTTAATGACATCTAAATTCATTTCTTCACATAATTCTTGTAATAAAGTCCAGAAGTAAGCATTTGCGTTCTTACTTCTTTTCTTTTTCTTTGTTGTTAGTTCTTCATCCTTTTCTAGTTGAACTGTCATTATCTTTGTATCACCTTGTGTATATTCACTTAATACTCTCATATCATTACCAAGGTAAATCTGAATCTTGTATTTCTATTTGTTGCCCTATATTACTTTCAGTTTTAGTTGTCTCCCCAAATTCTTCATAAGGATTACTTTGTTTTAATTCGCCTACTATTTCAAAATCAGATACAAATATTGTAGGAATAGTTAGATTTTCTTTTTTATAAAAACTCAACCATGCGTTATTTATTTTGATTTTACTTTTATCAGGAATATCTACTCCATCTTTAAAATTTGCTGTTATATAACCATTAATGTATTCTCCGTTTTTATCTTTTCGAGATAGGCCAATAGAATATACTGGCCTACCATCAAAATTTTTTCTAAATACTACTTCTTCTCTATTACTTGTTATTTCCATTTTCTTCTCCTTTAAATATATATTTTGCGTAATGTGCTGCGTTTCCAAATCTATCAGTAAATTCTATTGTTTCAGTTATTATATTCATACCTCTTTTTCTTAGATTATATATTATTGCACTTAATCTTGTTGCTCCATATTTCTCTATAGCTTCTAATGATGTTATGTTTCCTTTTTCAATTAAATGTAATTGAATTGCTTTAGTTTTGTTCATTTTCTTCTCCTCCTACAATGTCGCTTGATTTACAATAAGGACATCTTTTTTCATTATCAATAATTTCAGGTTCTTCAAATTCTCTTTCACAATTTTCACATTCAAACATTATTTCACCCTCTTTTTCAATGTATTTACAGCCTCTTGTAATTGTGCTATTGTCATTTCATTATTTGATTTAACTCCGTAATGTTTCTTTAATGCTTCATAATCGCACTCAGTTTCTTCTACTAAGTTATTTAATTCATTCATTAATGCTATTCTTTGTTTGCTTTCTTCTTCAGTAGGTAATTCCAATATTTTTGAAATGGCCTCTTTTAAACTTTGTTTTGTTCCCTCTTGACTAACCATCCACATTAAGTATTTTTCATCCTCTTTAGCTATATCTTTTAATGTTTTTCCAGCATACTTTCCATAACTTACTATTACTCTTTCAGCCTCTTCTTTAGATATTTCATAACCCTCAGGCATATCTTCTCCAGCATATATGTATATACCTAGGCCAAACATTGCTATATTCTTTACTAGACAACGCATTATTGTTTTATTAATATCAAACATACTTGCTGGTTCTACGTGCTTTTCAATGTAATTTCCAGTTTGTTTTCCATCTTTATACTCTTTTACTTTGTATGTATATGGATGATTTAACATTGCTTTATTGTTTCCATCCATAACTGGTAACCACATTTCATAAGTTTGATTATCAATAGTAACCTTTGTAAATACCATATAACCTGTGTTTTCATCATATACATAAGGTAAATTGTTCTCAAATCTTAATATTTCATACGTTGCATCGGGACAATGTTTCTTTATTTCACTCCATGCCCATGTCCATGATAGATATGTTAGTCCGTTCTTATTCTCGGTATGACCGTTTACACTTATCTTGCTTAATTCTTCAAATTTCATTTAAAATCACGCTCCTTTTTCTTTAATTCTCTCTTCGCTTTTATTAATTTTTCATTTAATTCTAAATTCTTTTCAATTAATTCTTGTAACTTTTCATTAAATAACTCTTGCTGTTTTATTCTTAATTTCTTTTCATTGTTAAGTTCTAATATCTTATGCTCTAGTTCCTCACATTTTACATTGTATTTAAGTTCTAATGTATTGTATTTCTTTTTTGTTTTTAAATGTTCATATAATTTATTTTTCATTCTTTATCTCCTTTACTAAATCAATTTTAAACTTATCTTTATTATTTCTATAAGGAACCCCCTTGTAAGTAGGTAAATCTTGCATAAACATAGTCATTAATATATCATCAGGAACTATATTCTCTATAATAACCACGTCATTTTTTACCGAAAACAGCACTTTAACAGCCCCATATACTTTTTTAAATATTTCATTTACTGGCAATTCTAATTCGTATGAACCATCTATTTTGTTTTCTTTTTTAAGAGTAGGAACAGCATCAAAAACCCAATATTTATATGCGTTCATCGAATATCTTCTAATTGCTCTTATCTTTTTACTAAATTCATTGTAATCAATAAATGTTAGTTTGTTTAACCCGTCATCAAATTTATAAGTTTTAACCTCTTCTTCAACTGAAGTCATTTTTATTTACTCCGTATAAAGTATATGGATTATAATGCTTTGGTTCATAATTTTCTTGCATATCTTGTTCTAATTCTTCTATTTTTTCTTCTAAATGACCTACATAATCATATAATTCGCTCATTGCTGAATGATATTCTTCATTTGTTATGTAGTATTCTTCATCTATTTCTTTAATATCTATTTTTAAACTTAACTTTTTTGATATTCTTTGTAGTAAATTGTATTCATATTCCTTTAATTTAATCATATTATTGCCCTCCAAAACTTTCTAATATGCTTTCCATTTCTTCTTCTTCTAATTTTGTTACTCCTTGCGTTTGCATTTCTTTACCAAACCAATCAGGTAAAGGTTTTTCTTGATATACTACTTTAGTGTTTCTACTTTTCTCCCAAGTTCTTACACAAGCTTTCCAATCTTTCATTTTGTTTTTACCTACCATCCAACCTTTACTTTCATAAAAGTTAATAAACATTTCAGCATCTATTCCATTATTGCGTTCTTCACAATATTCTTTAACCTCTTCTAATGTAGGTTTTTTAAATCTTTCTTTATATATTTCTTTATTACTATTTTTATTATTATTTATATTATTACTATTTGTATCAATTTTTTCGCAATCAAGTTTCTTATTTTTTTGGAAACTTGTTTCTAAATCTTTTGTAATCAAGTTTATAACTTGTAACATATTAATTTTTATATGTCTTTTTGCTGGAATACCTTTTAAAATCACATCAATAATACCTCTTTTAGATAAATTATCTAAACATTTCTTTTGCTCATAAGAACTCAATGATGTATTTTCTTCGATATTATCAATAGTAGAATAAAAGTAACCATCAGCATCAAGAGAATTAGTTTTTTTATAGTAATTATATTCACTTGCTAATTCTCCTAGAATAATTGTTTCTTTTAAACCTAATTCTTTGATTAAAGAACGATTTACTATTATGTAATTATCATTTGCTAGAATATTTACAATGCTATCTTCCATAATTTTCTCCTCTCTTATCTATCTCTAAAACAAGTGTATCATTATTTAGATATTTTGTCAATGTTTTTTTGTTTTTTTAATTCTTCATACGCCCATCTAATAAATTCAGCTTTATTCATTTTGATAGATTTTAAATAATCACAAATTTCTTCATAATATTCATTTAAAAACCTTGCACAAAACAGCTTTGTTTGTTCATTATTTCTTTTTAAATTGTATTCTATTTTATATCTACGTGCATCTTCACTTAATCTATTCATTTTTTAATCTCCTTTCAATAACTATTATAATATATTCAATTTAAATTGTCAACATTAAAGACAACAATTTATTTATTTAATTCTTTCATAATTTCTTCATATAATTTTTTATTTTTCTTGTATAATTTTGCTCTAATATTCCATAAATCAGTTACTAATTCACTTAATTCATAGTAATTAGTTACGTGAAAGTTATCTACGCACTCTTCACTTAATTCTTGTATATTTTTCAATATACTTTGTCTCATTAATTCATATTCCATATTATTTTTCTCCTTTCTTATATAACCAGTTATCATTTAAAACACTATATTTTAAGTTATTCAAAGCCATTACTTGACCTAGTGCCATTAAATGAAGTTCTTTTACATTTTTTTCTTCATTATTATCAGTTCTTTTTAGCATTTCATTATTTTTAATTAATTCATGTTCTATTTCTTTTAATATTTTTTCTTTCATTTTATTCACTCTCCTCTAAATCTATCTAAATAGAAATCTCCTAATTTATAACTCCAGATTTTACCATTGTGTTCCCAACTTATTTTTGTATTAAACATTGATACTAATAATATAATTAATAATACATTAGTTATTATTGATATAATTGTAATTTTTTTCATTAAAACTCCTCCTTTATTTTTTCTTTCACATACTCCAGTAGTTCTAAATCGTCATTTATTATAATTTTTTCTCTATCTAAATCTTCTAATTTATTTTTCATATTTCTTTCAAAACTTTCCAAAAGTGCATCTAAATTGCGTTTTATAGCATCTTTATTATTTCCCTTTACCATATATAAAATTGATAATAATTCATTCCTTGTTTCACTTATCATTATTTTTTCCTCCTATAAAATCTCACATAATATCTCTCTTGTAGACATATTATCTAAATCTAAATCTTTATAATTATCATACAAAGCATCACTAATTGTAGAAATACTTGTTCCATTTTCGTCTTTTAACCATAAATCGTCTAGTAATGATATTAAATCATACGCTTTTTCTTTATCAAAACCGCTTGTTAGTAAACAACTATACATATATAAATCATTTACCTTACTCCAACCTAATTCCTCATATAACTTTACAAAATCTTCTTTTTTCATTTTATTCACACTCCTTTATAATATCTTTTTGTTCCCAATTTTCTATTACCATACCCATACCATTATCATAATTAATAGAAACAATATCGGTATCTTTATACCATACTAATTCTTTTACCAGTTCTAACCATTGCTCTTCTTCTATTGCTTTTTCCCTATATAATTTGTCATTATATTGTTTTATTTTACCTACTTGTCCTAACATACGTGTTCCATTATCATATATATTATTCATTATTTAACACTCCTAACTCTTTTCTTAAATCTTCTATATCTTCTTTATCATATACATAATATATAAACTTATCATTAAAATCATATACATCCACACAACCTCTAGCATCAATATTTATCTTTTTAAATATCTCAAATAACTCCTTGTTATCTTTATATTGAAATGTATTTTGTGTTTCTCCACACGTTAATACCACAACTCCTTTTGCGTCTTTACATTCTAATTTCATTTTTAATCATTCTCCTTTACATTTTCTATTTCTCTATCATAATTTTTATGTCTTAATTCTACATAATCAGCATAAATATTCATTTCATAACCAATTCTTAATAGGTATGCTAAATTTTCATAGTCTATTATTTTGTTTGTATCTATTAAGATATATTCATAGTTGTTTTCTTTGTTGAAATCTCTTGCTTTTTCAACCTCTTTTTTATGTTGTAAACTAATTTCTAATATTTTTTTCTTTTTCATTTTATTTCCTCCTTTAAACCTATAATTAAATTAATAATATCTCCTAAGTTGTATATATCTTCGGCTAAATCATAATCATTATCTTCTAAATATCTATATAGTCTTTCTAATGATTTTTCGTGTTCTTCTAAAGATTTTTTTGTAAATTTATAATCATAATCGTCATAATAATAAGTTATTCCGTCATTATACATATAAGTCATGTATTTATTTACTATTTTCATTTTAATTTCCCTCCACCTCACTTTCTTTTAATATCTTTAATATATCTACTATTATTTGTCTTTCAGTGTTTGTATCAGCAATTACTGACATATTTACTAGATATTCTTTAATATCATTTTTTGTTTTTTCTAATTTTTTAATATGCTTATTCAATAAATCGCACTTTTCTCCAGTTAATTCAGTTTTACTACCAAAACTTTTAAAACTTGCTGTTGTATCGATATTCATTAATATTAAATCTAATTTACTTAATTCCATTTTTAATCATTCCTTCCATATTTTATTAAAATCATTGTGTTTAATAGTAAAATTACTATTAAAAGTCCATATATTATATAACCCTTTAAATTGTTTATATCATTTATACAACTTATAAATGTAATTATCAAAAATGTAATTACTAATAATATGTTGTATGGTGTTTTTTTTAATCTCATTTTAATCGCTCTCCTTTCCAGCATAGATATAAATATCTATAATATTATTTAAATGTGTAGCATCAATAAAATCTTTAAATTCTCTAACTTTATCATTGAATTGTTTTAAATATGTATCAAAATTTTCTAATATATTTTTGTTTTCTTCATATCTTGCTTTTACATAATCTAGTCTATTTTTTGCTTGTTCTATTACATTACAAAATTCAATATCTCCCATTAAATGTTTAGTATAAATATCTATATCACAATTATATTGTTGTTCGTTGTTTATATAGATATATAATGTTTTTCCGCATACGTTTTCAGTGCAATGTATAGAGAAATTATTACTACAATCTTTATAGTATATTGTCATTTTTTCCTCTAAATATTTTATAATCTTATTTAAATCTCTTTTATCAAACTTTTTATATTTTTCTATTTTGTTTTCTTGAAAATAACTAATAATATTGTTTAAATATTCAATAGTTTTTTCTTCTTTCATAATCATATCTTCTAATTTGTTTTTGTAATCTTCTTTCCAAAAAATTGTTTCTAATTTATTTCCCACAATAATCACTCTCCTTCTTTTTCCGTGGTAATACAAATATATCATAATCAATTTAAATTGTCAATATAAATTATTTAAAATTATCTATCAATGTTAATTTTTCTTCTATTGTATCAGTAAACAATAAATCGTCAATTAATCTATTTAAATCCCAATTTAAAGCCTCATAATCATTTATTTTTTCTAATTGCATCAATAATATTGCTTTATTATTAAATTTATTAATTAATAAGTCACTATTAAAATAATTGTCTTTTGCATAATCTTTTAAAATTCTTTTTTGTCCTTTACTAAAATATCTCATTTTTAACACTCCTTCTCAAACATTTTACTAAAAATTATATTATTTATTTCAAAATTTACATTCTCTAATTCATTTTTTAGAAAATTATACTCTTTAGCATCTTTTGGTATTGTCTCATTTATTTCTTTTTTCTTTTTTAATAATTTTTGTAAAAACTCATTTTTTTCTTTTTCTTCTTCTAATTTTTTTGTATATAATTCAATAATATCTTTTTCCATTTTTTAATCCTCCTTTTTAGGCTTTCCGTATGTTGCCTCTATTTTTTCAATCCACATATGTGCTAATTTATAAGATTTAAAAGTTAATATTCCTTTTGGTGCTTGAACTTTCCAAATTGTTTTTGTCCCTTCTTTTTCTTTCCATATTTCATGTAATTGTCTTTTCATTTTTTCTCCTCCTAATTTTCTAATTTTTTACAATAATCTACTAATTTTAAATATTGCTCTCTTAACTCTTTGCTCCATGATGTTAAGCATACCCAAGATAAATTTTTTAATTCTTCTATAAACTCTTTTCTAGTTACTTTTTTATAGCACTCCCACTCTCTATCAGTTATTAAATATTCTCCGTTTTCTATACCTATAACACTAACTCCATTTATAAATACGTGCATTTTTTCTCCTCCTATATTTCATTATACCAATTATGACTTGGTGTAATTACTAAATATAATTTTTTTCCTTCTTTTTCAACTATTGCGTGTAATACTATTACGTTACAATTAAAACTCCTAATACCATATTTTTCTACACTATCACAATTATTATTTAATAAATTTTTGTAATAATTGTATACATTTTCTTTTGCATCGCTCCATTTTCCATAACATTCACGTAAAGTTTTAAATTCATTGTAAAATTCTTGTTGCATTTTCTTGTTTTCTTGAAATTCTTCTCCCATTTTAATAATATTTTTTTGTTTTTTCATATTTTTTTCCTCTTTTCCGTGCTATTTTATAGCACTTTATAGAGTAGAAGTTTTTTATTATTTTATTGTTATATATGTTTTATACATATTAATAGCATTTTTCATACTTAAATTGTAATTGTATTTTTTAAAATATTTGTAAAACTCTTTAAAGTTTAAATGTTTTTTTGTTTTCTTATTTTCTAATTCTTTTATAGTCATATAATCAACTCCTTATTTTTTCTACTCTATAAACTACTATAAAATAATAGTTTTTTGCCGTTGATTTTGCCTTGCTATCGGTCAATTTTAACGTGCTATATTTAGGGTTTCCACCTAGACACGTTCGGTCTATGTTCTCCAGCGTTTATCTCAATCGGTAGGTTGCAATTACGCCTTAATATCGCATCAATGCTTATTTAGTCGCCTAGCAATTGAGGACTTGTCCTAGATGCTTGTAAATTGTCGTTTATCACTCCTCTCTTTTGCGTGTTCCTCTTTCGTTGTAAGTCCATTATCACATAACCAATTTAAATTGTCAATACTTTTTTTGAAAAAATTTTCAAATTCTTTTGAAATCGTTGATATATAAAGAAAAAAAGTTATAAAAAAATTTCATAATTGCCGACTATTACCGCTTTTTTAATGGTATAATGTTACTATAGAGATATACAAACAAGAGAAAAACAACTAAAAAAGAGGGTTAAACAATGGATATAATAAAGACTAAACAAGAGATAATAAAAGCAACTAAAGAAAAACATAATTACAAACTATCACAAGAAGATAAAAACATAATAACACTAGAATATTATCTAAATAGAAAAAAAGAAAATATAGAAGACTTATGTAATAGATACAATGTATCTAAACAAACAATATATAACATAATAAGAGATAAGAAAAACCAAAAACAATTAAATGAATATATATCTCAAACTAGAAACAATTTTACCAAAAAAACGAGTATATTGATTGATAAGGCGATTGATAAACTAAATGATAAAATAGAAAGCGAAGAGGTCAACGCTAAGGACTTAGTAACAACAATAGGCGTTCTATATGATAAAAACCGATTAGAAAACAATCAGTCTACAAGTAACAATAGTATCAACATAAATATCAAAATTGAATAACAGCAAGGTAAATTACAAACGTATGTTTGATTTCTCACGTATTATATAATAAGGTTAGAGGAGCAAGGTAAACAACAGCAAGGAGCGGGGCAAGGGCTGAGACTGTCAACCATAAGAGGTATACACCTCCCCCCCCAGTATAGTGGTATGCTTCAAATTGTGGATGTTAAGTAACTCTATACTATATATATACACACATCCAAATAATTTATGTATAAAAAGGAGTCCCCCCATAAAAAGAGGACATAGGCTAAATAAAACAGGAGTCCCATAAAAAGGATTCTTTTTTGGTGGTGAAAAAAGGAAGCAAATAACAAGAGATATGTTAAAAATTTATCAACCATTAAGTAATATGGATTGGATGAACTATCGACTTGTAAGAAAAGATTTAACTGCACATCACATTTTAAAAAAGGAAGATGGTGGTAGACTTGAGCAATGTAATATTGCTTTACTCCCCTAATGCCAGTAGCACATCAGTATTTGCATCTAATAGAGTATAAAGACATAGCAACATACGAAGCAATAAATAAGATATTTAGATATGTAAATGACCAAGAGTATGAGCCTACAAGAGAACAAAGAGAAATAATAGAATACTTATTAACTGAATTTGAGAAAGTTCATAGAAATGATAAAAACTCAAAAGGAAAAC
>Ga0326512_10001411_pt1 | contig 18621 bp, 17 predicted proteins | sample 1_2617_0518_D_FD_203652 | JGI IMG/M metagenome (GOLD analysis project Ga0326512, IMG submission 203652) | Bovine rumen microbial communities from UC Davis, California, United States - 1_2617_0518 | ecosystem: Host-associated > Mammals > Digestive system > Stomach > Rumen | place: USA... | reverse complement strand
AGACCCCCACCGATGCTCAGCGCAACCTGGAGGCTCGCTTCAATCTGGACGAGCTGCAATCGAAGGCCATCGTTGATATGCGACTGAGCCAGTTGACTGGCTTGCGTGTTGACCAGCTGCACCAGGAATACGACGACCTGATGAAACTGATTGCCAATCTGGAGGAGATTCTGAACAATCCCGAGCGTTGTAAAGAGGTGATGAAACAGGAACTACAGGAAGTGAAGGAGAAATATGGCGACGAGCGCAAGACCGAAATCATTCCGTTCGACCATGAGTTCAATGCCGAGGACTTCTATCCCGACGATCCCGTGGTGATCACCATCTCGCACATGGGCTACATCAAGCGCACACCGCTCAGCGAGTTCCACGAGCAGGCACGCGGCGGTGTGGGTGCCAAGGCCGCACGCCATCGCGACAACGACTTCACCGAATACATCTATCCTGCCACGATGCACAACACGTTGCTCTTCTTCACACAGAAGGGCCGCTGCTACTGGCAGAAGTGCTACGAGATACCTGAGGGCGACAAGAACTCGAAGGGCCGCGCCATTCAGAACATGCTGAACATTGAGCCCGACGACTCGATCAATGCCGTGCTGCGCATCAAGAACTTCAATGACGAAGAGTTCCTGAACAATCACTTTGTGGTGTTTGCCACCAAGCAGGGCATCGTGAAGAAGACCTGTCTGAACCAATATAAGAATGTGCGTGCCGCCGGTGTGATTGCCATCAACATCAACGAAGGCGACGAGGTGGTGAGCGTTCGTCTGACCAACGGAAACAACGAGTTGGTGCTGGCCAACCGCAACGGTCGTGCCGTGCGCTTCAACGAAGACCAGATCCGTGCTATGGGCCGCATCTCGACGGGTGTCATAGGCATGCGTCTCGACGGTGGCGACGACGAGGTGGTCGGAATGGTATGCGTCAACGACCCACAGACGGAGACCATCATGGTGGTGAGCGAGAACGGCTACGGCAAGCGCACAGATATAGAAGACTATCGCAAGACGGCTCGTGGTACCAAGGGCGTGAAAACGCTGGCCATCACCGAGAAGACCGGGCGACTGGTGGCCATCAAGGTCGTGACCGACGAGAACGACCTGATGATCATCAACAAGAGCGGTATCCTGATTCGTCTGAAGGTGGCCGACGTGCGTGTCATGGGACGCGCCACACAGGGTGTACGCCTCATCAATCTGGCAAAGAAGAACGACACGATTGCATCTGTATGCAAGGTCATCTCGCAAGAAGACGAGGAAGAAGTGGTAGACGAAGAGGCCAGCCGCGAGGAAATTTTCGAGCAGCCGGCAGTAGACTTCGCCGACGACTTTGACAGCGAAAACGCTCAGCCGAACGACGATGAAGCAAATGACGACGAGCCTAATGAAGAATAAAAAATAACTGTTAAACCAAAATTTATACGAAAATGAAAAAAATGATGATGATCGGCCTCATGGCAGCAGCTGCCTCATCGGCCATTGCACAGGACGCCTTAATCAAGGACGCCAAGAAACTTATGGGCAAGAACGAATTCGACCAGGCTGTACAAGTTCTGGCTCCTGCCCTGACCTCTAACGAGACCGTCGACAAGAAAGGTGCATGGAACTTGCAGAGCGAGATTCTGCATGCCAAGTTCATGGCTATTCAGACCGAAGCCACAACCAATCAGATAGAAAAGAAGACCACCCCTTACGACACGCTGGGCATGCACCAGGCAGCCATCGGCAGCTGGGAAGCAGCAATAAAGTGCGACGAGCTGGATCAGCAGCCCGACGAGAAGGGCAAGGTGAAGATCAAGTATCGCCAGGGCAGCCAGAACAAGTTCAAGAACTTCGGTGTCTCACTGGTACAGGCCGGACAGTACTTCTATCAGGACAGAAAGGACAACGAGAATGCCCTGAAGGCATGGAGCTTGTATCTGGGCATGAAGAGCACGTCTATCTTCGAAGAGGTGAAGGACTTCCCGAAGGATCCTTTCTACTATGACATCGCCTACTATGCAGCCATCCTCAGCTACCAGATGCACAAGTACCCCGAGGCAGAGAAGTATGCCAAGCTGACCGCCGAAGACCCTGCCAAGGCTAAGGAGGCTCAGGAGATTATGATCTTCTCGAAGAAGGAATCAATGAAGACCAAGGAAGACTCTGTGGCCTACGTCAACATGCTGAAGGACCTGCGCAAGCAGAACCCCGACGAGGAGCGCTTCTTCAACCTGCTGATGGACTACTACACCCGCGCAAAGGACATGAATGCCATGAAGGCTTGGGCCGACGAGGAAATCACCATCAACTCGGGCAACAAGATGGCATGGGCGCTGAAGGGCGAGGTGCAGATGAACCAGAGCGAGTGGGATGCCGCCGTTGAGTCTTACAAGAAGGCCATCGAGATTGACCCCAACTTCGTGCAATGCGTGTTCAACGCTGGTGTCTGCCTCAATTCTAAGGCCATCGCCCTGAAAGACCAGCTGGCCGACAAGAACACGGGCGGTCTGACCAAGGAGAATGCCGAGAAGGTGAAGGTGATTCTGAACGAGGCTCTGACCTACATGGAGCGTGCCAAAGAGCTCGACCCCGATAGCGAGAAGGTGAAGTGGGCTTATCCTCTCTACCAGATCTACTATGCATTAGGCGACAAGGCCAAGGCCGACGAGATGGAAAAACTTGTCAACAAATAAATAGAAACGAAGAAATTCACAATTAATCTTAAATGACAAAGCAACTAACAACTGCTTTGCTACTCTTACTAATGATAACACCGTGTCTGACGTGGGCTCAGAAAAAGGAGCTCAATCAGGCACGGTCTTACATTAAGAGCGGCAAGGAAAAAGAACTGGAGCAGGCTGAGCAAATGATGGTCCGCCTGCTGAAAGAGCCGAAGAACAAGACCAACAAGAAAATCTACCTGACACGTTTCGATGCCGTAAAAGGGCTCTATCTGCAAGCCAACGAACGGCTCTACCTGAAACAGAAACAGGACACGGCCAAATTCTTCGAGCTCAACAAACGCATGTTTACCATCCTTGAGACGCTCGACTCTATCGAAATGCGCCCTAATGAAAAGGGCCGTGTAGACATTGAATACAGAAAGAAGCATGCCGAGCTGCTACATGCCTATCGGCCCAACCTGTTCAATGCCGGCACCTATCATCTGCGCAAAGGCGAGATGCAGAAAGCCTTCGACTATTTCGAGTTCTACATCGACTGTAGTCGTCAGCCTCTGTTCTCGACCTATCGCTACGACTCGCTTGACACGCGCATGCCCGAAGCCGCCTATTGGGCTACGTTCTGCGGATACAGAATGCAAAATGCCGTGCTAACGCTTCGCCATCGTAAACTGGCACTATGCGATTCGGCAAAGGCCAACTTCACGTTGCAATACATCGCTGAGGCACGCCGCTGGCTGAACGACCAGGAACTCTATCTGAAAACACTCGAAGAAGGATTCCGCAGGTTTCCCACTTTCACCTATTTCTTTCCAAGACTGATGGATGCCTATAGTCAGCGCGGAGAATACGACAAAGCACTGGCAGCCGCCGACTCGGCCATTGCCGTCTGCGACACCTGCACGCTCTATCTCTTTGCCAAGTCGACCATGTTGTTCCGACTGGAGCGCTATGGCGAGAGCATCAAGGTGAGCGAGCAGATCATTGCCATCAACCCCAACCTGGCCGAGGCACACTTCAATGCAGGCACGGGCTACCTGAACATCGCCCTGCGACTTGACGAGCGAAAGAACAAGAAGCAGTTGCGCCAGCTCTACCAGAAGGCACGCCCCTATATGGAACGATACAGGCAGCTCATGCCCAACCAGAAAGAGAAGTGGGGGCCAGCGCTCTACCGAATCTATCTGAACCTGAACATGGGCAAGCAGTTCGACGAAATAGACCGATTGCTGAAATAGCAGAAGCCATTGACACTCAACACACAGACGACGAAAACTAAAGTCATGGAACCATTAGACAAGACACTCATTGCTGCTCCCTTTGACGACAGGCTGTCGCCAAAGAGACGCACGCATGTGGCCATCAAGATGTCGGAACTCGTCATGAAAGTTGCCACTCATGTTATATGCCACACCATCGTCGACTATCAGGAACTGCTGAAGTATGAGCGCATCTCCATCGCACATGCCTTCTTGCAACGAGCCACCTCAACCCATCTGTGCAACCATAAACTGACAACCGAAGGCATCGTCTACCGCTACAGAGGCGAGACGTTTCATCTGCATGAAGAATATCGCACGATGACACTCACCCGCTCCGTCTACGAACATCTGGCCATGTTCTACTTCCTCTTTGAGCATCCCAAAAGCATAGAAGAAGCTGAAATCGTATGGAAATACTGGCTCATCAATAGCAAGAAGAACAAGATTGGCATCAATCCGGGCGATAGTCAGCTGATCAAGGATGAGACCAAAGAAGCACGACAGGAGATCAAGGAACTGAAGAAGGAGATTCTTTCAACGCGCATCGGCATGCTCTGCCACAAAGAACTCAACGACCTGCTGAACAACAAGTCGACCCAGACCGGTAGCATAGAGTTCATTCGGCAAAACGAAAAATATAGTGTCAACCGCTTGTCGTTCTCGCAGGCATGGAAATACCTGTACCACGAAACGGATGACGGAATACTCATGGCACTTCAATACCGCTATCTGTCAATGCACAGTCACCCCGTCTACGACGGATTGTGCCAGTATCAGGAGCAATCGAACAACAACCAAGGTGAAGAGGCCGTCCCACTCTATCTTTCGTGTAGCTTTGTAGCCCAACTATGCTTGTTGTTTCTCAAGCAACTGCCCGATGGACTCGGCATCATCGAAAAAGAATTCAGCCCACAAGAGTTGTCCACTTTCATGGCACTCTCGCAAATGAACAGCTCTGTAGAGACTAACTCGAAGTAAAAACTGCTAAAAAAATAAAAAAACAGCATAAGTCATTGTTTTTTTCCATAATATTTAGTATCTTTGTCAATCAGTAACAATATCGACAAAATCTAAAACCTTTTAAACAACAGAAAAATATGGAAAATAATGCTCAGCTTATAGCTCAGTGCGAGGCACGGGCTAAGCAGTGGCTCGCTCCAGCCTTCGACGAGGAGATTCGCAAAGAAGTACAAGCTATGCTCGACAACGAGGACAAGACCGCCCTCGTCGATGCCTTCTATCAGAATCTGGAGTTCGGTACGGGTGGCCTGCGTGGCATCATGGGTGCCGGAACCAACCGCATGAACAAATACATTGTAGGCATGGCCACACAGGGCTTTGCCAACTACATTCTGAAAGCATTCCCCGGCAAGCAGTGCTCTGTGGTTGTTGGGCATGACAACCGCAACAATGGTCGCATGTTTGCTGAGACCGTTGCCGCCATCTTCTCGGCCAACGGCATCAAGGTGTATCTGTTCGAGAGCCTCCGCCCCACCCCGGAGATTTCATTTGCCATCCGTCAACTGGGTTGCCAGGCTGGTGTCAACGTCACCGCTTCGCACAACCCCCGCGAGTACAACGGCTACAAGGCCTACTGGGACGACGGTGCACAGGTGCTCTCACCACACGACAAGGGCATCATCGACGAGGTGAACAAGGTGCAGATCGAAGACGTGAAGTTTGAGCCCAACTATGACCTCATCGAGATTATCGGTGGCGAAATGGACTGGGACTACCTGCAGGCCGTCAAGGAAGCTATGGTCGACCAGGACGTCATCTTGCGCCAGAAGGATCTGAACATCGTCTACTCACCCATGCACGGCACTGGCCGCGTCATCATTCCCGAGGCTCTGCGCTCATGGGGCTTCCAGAACATCCACGTCGTTCGTGAGCAGATGGTAATCGATGGCAACTTCCCCACCGTGGTCAGCCCCAACCCCGAGAATCCCGAAGCTATGACACTGGGCATGAAGCTGGGTACGAAGCTGAATGCCGACCTGGTGATTGCCTCCGACCCCGATGCCGACCGTCTGGCCATCGTTTGCCGCAACGACAAGGGTGAATGGGAGATTCTGAACGGTAACCAGACCGCCATGATGTTCTCTTGGTACATCATCACAAACAAGAAAAAGCTGGGTCAGCTGAAAGGCAATGAGTTCATGGTGAAGACCATCGTAACCAGTGAGATGATTGCTGCCATCGCCAAGAAGAACGGTGTGGAAATCTACGATGAGTACACGGGCTTCAAGTGGATTGCCTATCGCATCCGCGTCAACGAGGGCAAGAAGAAGTACATCGGCGGCGGTGAGGAGTCGTTCGGCTTCCTGCCATTTGACAAGGTGCGCGACAAGGATTCACCCGCTTCTATCTGCCTCATCTGCGAGATTGCAGCCTGGGCAAAGGACAATGGCATGACACTCTACGATCTGCTGATGAACATCTACGCAGAATATGGTTTCTCGAAGGAGACCACTATCAATGTGGTGAAGCCTGGCAAGAGTGGTGCCGACGAGATCAAGAAGATGATGGCCGACTTCCGCGCCAACCCACCGAAGGAACTGGGCGGCTCGAAGATTTGCCTGTGGAAGGACTACCAGACCCTGGAGGCAACCAAAGCCGACGGTACCAAGGAGAAGCTCGACATGCCCGCTACTTCGAACGTGCTACAGTGGTTCACCGAGGACGGCATCAAGATCAGCGTTCGTCCTTCTGGCACAGAGCCTAAGATTAAGTTCTATTGCGAAATCAAGGACAACAGCTTCAAGTGTGCTGGATGCTATGAGCGTTGCACAAAGGCAGCCGAAGAGAAGATCGAGGCTATCAAGAAGAGCCTGAACCTCTAAGATTTCCATTTTTCACAAAACAGGAAGAGAACAGCAATGTTGTCTTCCTGTTTTTTCATGCCGTCACCTTATTTTATAATAAAAGTTCCCGAAAGAATGGTCTCTTTTAGGACAAAATCTAAAATATATTTAATCGTTTGGTAACATGGGGATTTTTTTCTACCTTTGCAACCTAAAAATAAAGGACTCTGTAATTACTGACAATACAATCAATAAAACGGAAGGACAGAGACGGAAGGAGTCTGAACAAGCGCAGACTTCATTGTAGAATAAATCAGGGCTGATGTCGCTTGTTCAGACCCCACTCCCCGGGCTTGGGAGCAAAAAACAAATGGCTAAGAGATTTGTAGAGCATAATGGCTTGAACCTGACACAGGTGAACAACGAAATTCTTGAAAAGTGGATGAAAGAAGACATCTTCCACCGTTCAATTGACGAGCGCGAGGGTTGTCCTCAGTTTGTATTCTTCGAAGGACCTCCTTCGGCTAACGGCCATCCCGGCATTCACCATGTGCTCGCTCGTTCTATCAAAGATACCTTCAACCGCTACAAGACCATGCAGGGATTCCAGGTGAAACGCAAAGCCGGATGGGATACTCATGGACTGCCTGTCGAGTTGGGTGTGGAAAAAGAACTGGGCATCACAAAAGCAGATATAGATAACAAGGAGAGTGAGAAATATATTTCGACGGAAGACTACAACCGCAAATGTCGCGAAAACGTGATGAAGTTCACCGCGGAATGGCGTGAGCTGACTGAGCGTATGGGCTATTTCGTCGACCTCGACCATCCATATATCACTTACGACAATAAGTATATTGAGACCCTTTGGTATCTCCTCAAGCAGTTCTATAACAAAGGATTGCTCTACAAGGGATACACCATTCAGCCTTATTCGCCTGCTGCCGGAACAGGTCTTTCTTCGCACGAACTGAACCAGCCTGGTTGCTATCGTGACGTGAAAGACACCACCTGTACGGCTCTCTTCAAGATGAAGAACCCGAAACCGGAAATGGCTGCTTGGGGTACACCTTATTTCATGGCATGGACCACCACCCCCTGGACCCTCGCGGCCAACACCGCCCTATGCGTAGGACCGAAGATTGAATACGTAGCTTTGCAAACCTACAATCCCTATTCTGCCGAAAAAATCACGGTTGTGATGGCAGAGGCTCGCGTACCAGCCTATTTCGATACAGCAGCTGAGATTACAGATGGTGGTGAACTGCCTGAATTCAAGAAAGGCGGCAAGTTCCTGCCCTATCGTGTGGTAGGTCATTACACCGGAACAGAACTTGTCGGCATGGAGTATGAGCAGTTGCTGCCCATGATCAAGCCTATGGGCGATGCATTCAGAGTGATTCCCGGTGACTATGTGACCACCGAAGACGGTGCCGGTATCGTGCATATTGCACCTAACTTTGGTGCCGACGATGCTTTCGTTGCAAAGAAGGCAGGCATCTGTCCTATTGTACTCATCGACAAGAAGGGTGCCGAACGTCCTGTGGTCGACTTGCAGGGCAAGTATTTCCTTATCGAAGACTTGGATGCCGACTTCGTTGCAAAATATGTCGACGTTGAACAGTGGGGACGCTATGCAGGCAGATATGTAAAGAATGCCTACGACGAGACACTGACTGATAAAGACGAGACGCTCGACATCTCTATCTGCATGGACCTCAAGGCTGAGGGCAAAGTGTTCAAGATAGAGAAGCACGTGCACAACTATCCTCACTGCTGGCGTACCGACAAGCCCGTACTCTACTATCCACTCGACTCATGGTTCATCAAGAGCTCATCAATGAAAGAGCGTATGAGTGAACTCAATAAGACCATCAACTGGCAGCCAGAGTCAACTGGTTCGGGCCGTTTCGGAAACTGGCTGGATAACCTGAACGACTGGAACTTGTCGCGCTCACGCTTCTGGGGTACGCCATTGCCCATCTGGCGTAGCGAGGAAGGCGAGGAAAAGTGCATCGGTAGCCTGGAAGAACTCTACAACGAGATTGAGAAGGCCGTGGCCGTAGGTGTGATGTCATCGAACCCATTGAAGGATAAAGGCTTTGTACCCGGCGACTATTCGCAGGAGAACTACGACCGGATTGACATGCACCGCCCATACGTTGACTACATCTTGCTGGTGAGCGATTCGGGCAAGCCAATGAAACGCGAGAGCGATTTGATTGACGTGTGGTTTGATTCTGGTTCAATGCCCTATGCACAAATACATTATCCATTTGAGAATAAGGAGCTGATTGACAACAAATTAGCATATCCAGCAGACTTCATCAACGAGGGTGTCGACCAGACACGTGGCTGGTTCTTCACACTCCATGCTATCGCAACGATGATTTTCGACTCGGTGGCCTTCAAGAATGTCATTTCCACAGGTCTCGTGCTCGATGCCAAAGGCAACAAGATGTCGAAGCACGTGGGCAATGTGGTCAATCCGTTTGAGATGATTGACAAGTATGGCTCCGATGCCGTGCGCTTCTACATGATGACCAACTCCGAGCCTTGGGACAACCTGAAGTTCGACCCAGAGGGTGTGGCAGAGGTAAGCCGCAAGTTCTTCGGCACACTTTACAATACCTACTCGCTCTTCGCCATGTATGCGAATGTAGACGAGTTCAGTCCTTCAGTAGCACAGATTCCTGTAGCTGAGCGACCTGAGTTTGACCGCTGGATTCTGTCATGCCTCAACTCACTCGTAAAGGGAGTTGAAACGGAACTGAACAACTTCGATCCGACCCGTGCTGGCAGACTGATAGACAAGTTTGTTGACGAGGATCTTTCCAACTGGTATGTGCGCTTGAACAAGAAACGCTTCTGGGGCAAGGAAATGGATGCCGACAAACTGGCCGCTTATCAGACCTTGTATGAATGCCTCATGACTGTGGCCAAATTGCTTGCTCCGTTTGCTCCATTCTTTGCTGACCGCATCTATTGTGACTTGAACGGCCAGCTCGATTCGGTTCATTTGGAGAAGTTCCCTGTAGCCGATATGACTTTGGTCGATGCCGATCTTGAGAAGCGGATGGAGATAGCTCAGCGCATTACGACTATCGTTCTGGCATTACGCCGTAAAGAAGGCATCAAGGTGAAGCAGCCACTTCAGACTTTAATGATTCCTCCAGTAGATGCGGCTCAACGTGCAGATATTGAGAGCGTTAAGACAATTTTCTTGCAAGAGGTGAACGTTAAGGACGTGAAGTTTGTCGAGGGCGCAGGCATCTTGGTTAAGAAGGTGAAGTGCAACTTCCGCACAATGGGCAAGAAGTTTGGCAAACTCATGAAAGGCGTGGCTGCCGCAATGACCGCTTTGTCTCAGGAGCAAATCACAGAACTGGAGGATCAGGGTACTATCAACATCGATGTGGAGGGGCAGACACTGACTGTCGAAGCCTCCGATGTAGATATTATCAGCGAGGACATTCCCGGCTGGCTGGTTGGCAATGAAGGCAACCTGACCGTTGCGCTCGACATCACCCTGACCGACGAACTACGCAACGAGGGCATGGCTCGTGAGCTTGTGAACCGCATACAGAACCTGCGCAAGAAGAGCGGACTCGAAATAACCGACCGTATCACCGTGGAAATAGAGCCGAGCGATGCTTCGGTGAATGCCATCAGCTCATTCGGCGACTATGTGAGCCGTCAGGTGCTGGCCGATGCAATCCGTATGCAGCCCAATGACGGTCAGGAGGTGGAATTCGACGACTTTAACTTACATATCAAAATAGCTAAATCCTAAGACTTATGGCCGAGAAAACACGTTACACAGATGAGGAGCTCGAGGAGTTCCGTGAGATTATCAACGAGAAACTGGCATTAGCCAAGCGTGACTACGATCAGATGATGAAAGTTCTGACGAATGAGGATTCTAACGACGTTGACGACACTTCGCCTACCTACAAAGCATTGGAGGAAGGGAGTGCCACACAATCGAAAGAAGATCTTATACAGTTTGCTGCCCGACAGCAGAAATTCATCCAAGGATTGAAAGCCGCACTGGTTCGAATTGAGAACAAGACCTATGGTATTGACCGCATGACGGGAAAGCTGATACCGAAAGAACGCCTGCGTGCTGTTCCTCATGCTACGCTTAGCGTTGAGTCGAAGCAAATTGAGAAACAAAGAAAGTGACATTGAGTAAGATTCTAACCAAAGGAAGACTGGCGGCAATTTTGGTTGCCGCCATCATCCTAATAGACCAAGCCATTAAGATATGGGTAAAGACCCACATGGCGTTGCATGAGAGCATTCATGTGACCAATTGGTTCTATATCGCATTCATTGAGAATAACGGCATGGCTTATGGCATGCAACTGGGTTCCAAGTTGTTGTTGTCGCTTTTCCGCGTCGGTGCTATCGGCCTGCTGAGCTATTACCTCTGGCTTCAGGTAAAGCGAAACGCACGCACCAGCTACGTGTTGTGCCTATCGCTGATTCTGGCCGGAGCGATTGGCAATCTGATTGACTGCATGTTCTATGGGCTTGTTTTCGATGCCTCAACCTCTTATACCGTGGCTGGCTTCCTACCGTTTGGCGAGGGTTATGCCCCATTCCTGATGGGTAAGGTGGTCGATATGTTCTACTTTCCACTTATCGTCACAACGTATCCCGACTGGTTCCCATTTTATGCGGGCGAAGAGTTCATCTTCTTCAGTCCAGTCTTTAATTTTGCCGACTCGTCTATCACGGTCGGTGTTGCATTATTAATTCTGTTCTTCCGTAAAGAAATCAGCGAAATATCACTGAAGCGTGAGTAGGCTGCATATCATAATAGTAGGTGTGTTGTTGTTTGTGGTGTCGTGTAAGCCAACGACGCCAAGTCAATACATTCAGCCTGACGAAATCGTGGATATACTGGTCGATTACCATCTTGCACGAGCCATAGGGCAAATGCAGCCCAACTATGAGGAGCAGAACTATGAGCGTACGCTCTATTGGAATGCGGTGATGAAGAAGCATAACATCACACAAGAACAATTCGATTCGTCGCTTACTTATTATTATAGCCGAGCCGACAGGTTCGATGACATCTACAGACGCGTCTATCAGCGACTGGACGAAGAGAACACACTACTGGGCATCAGCGAAGGCGAGATAGGAAAATATGCCGCACTCAAGGCCGACGGCGATACGGCCAACATCTGGCCAGGCCGTCAATCGCAAGCCATGATGCCACTGCCTCCCTACGACTATTACAACTTTATCATTGACTGCGACTCAACCTTCTTTGCCGGTGACACGTTTCTCATGCAGTTCACCTCCGACTACGTCTATCAGTCGGGCAGCAAGGACGGCATTCTCTATCTGGCAGTCGACTATCCTGATACCACCGTTGTACGTCAGACGCGATTCACTTATTCAGGTCTGATACAATTGCGTGCCGACATTGACGAAAGAGTGAAGAGCATCCCCCAGCGCATCAAGGGATTTTTCTATCTAGGTGGAGCACACGACCGTTCAAGCGTGGTGCGTTTGCTGTTCCTGAACAATATTCAACTTATAAGATTCCATAAGAAACATGAAGAAGCAGCACCAGTTGAGGCGGATAGCCTGTCACAAGATACTATTGCCAGACGGACAATCGATGGCCCTGTCGGTAGTGGAGATTCAGTCGGGACAAGTTCTAAGATACTACCCATTAAACGGGGAGCAAGCCCAAACCGAGTGGTGGAGCGGATCGATTCAATTAAGTCTTCAAAGTGATGGCACGCTGGTTGCCTACTACGAGGGAGAGAAAATCAAATAACTATAACCTAAAAATCGAGAACGATTATGAATTTGAAAGTACGATTAGCAGTCATGAACTTCCTGGAGTTCGCCGTATGGGGAGCCTATCTGACTTGCATGGGAATCTATCTCAGTAATATTGGCATGGGTGCCAATATTGGTTCTTTCTTTGCCATGCAAGGGTTCGTTTCCATCTTTATGCCAGCCTTGATTGGCATCGTAGCCGACCGATGGATTCCAGCCCAGCGCCTGTTGGGGCTCTGTCATCTGATAGCCGGCATGTTCATGATAGCCGCAGGCTGGTATGGCATGCAGAACGGACAACAGACGGAGTTCTCCGTGCTTTTCTCGCTCTATTCGGTCAGTGTGGCTTTCTATATGCCTACGCTTGCGCTGACTAATTCGGTGGCCTACAACGCATTGACAAAGGCCGGCATGGACACCGTGAAGGACTTCCCTCCCATCCGTGTGTTTGGCACCATCGGCTTTATCCTTACAATGTGGATTGTCGATTTCATTGACTTCGAGCAGAACCAGAATCAGTTCTTACTGAGCGGCGCTGTCAGCATCGTCCTGTTCCTTTACACCTTTACGTTGCCAGAGTGTCCCGTGCAGCGCGGTACAGGTCACAAGAGCCTCGTAGAGACACTGGGCTTACAGGCTTTCGCATTGTTTAAGCAGAAGAAAATGGCCATCTTCTTCATCTTCTCCATGTTGCTCGGTGTCAGCCTTCAGATCACCAACGGCTATGCAACACCTTTCATAGACCACTTCAAGGAAATGCCCGAATACGCTGACAGCTTTGGTGTGAAATATCCAGTGGTACTCTATTCCATATCACAGATCAGCGAGACGTGTTGCATTCTGCTCATCCCCTTCTTCATGAAGCGCTATGGCATCAAGCAGGTCATGCTGATCGCTATGTTCGCCTGGACGATGCGTTTCGGTTTCCTGGGTCTGGGCAATCCTGGCATGCCGGGGGTGCTGTTGTTCATTCTCTCAATGATTGTCTACGGTGTAGCTTTCGATTTCTTCAATATCTCTGGCTCACTTTTTGTTGAGAAGACCACCAATCCCGACATCCGTTCCTCTGCACAAGGCCTGTTCATGCTAATGACCAACGGTCTGGGCGCAACAATTGGTTCGCTCACCGCTCAGTTCGTGGTGAACAGCAATACTGCTGCCGACGGTTCCGTGGCATGGAACACCGTATGGGCCACCTTCTCCATCTATGCACTGGTCGTTGGCATCACCTTTGCTTTGGTCTTCCGTCCAAAGAAAGAAGAGATCCAGATGTAAGCCATTCCATAATCTTTCGATGATAATTGAGAGCAATGAGACGCACGTTGTTAAAGTTTGAAAACATTCAGCAGGTCGTTGGAAGCGATGACATCGCGGTCATTTTGTTGACCGACGAGCACCGCCAACGTGCGCTTTCGATTGTCTGCGACGAGACGATGACCCGTCAGATTCTCCTCAGACTGCAATCACCCCAGAATTGCAAACTGATGTTGCCCGAAGCACTGGTTCAGATGTTGCCCGACGAATACGAGATGACGATCTACGGCATTCACGACGGACAGTATCAGGTGGTCATGGTCGACAAGAACTTCGAGCGGAGTGTTCGCATGCGTATGAGCGATGCCGTTCTGCTGAACATCATCTCCGAATGTCCACTCTATATCGAGGAACAGCTCATGCGCCAGCAAAGCGTACCGTTCGATGAGAATGCACGCGGTGTGGCAATCCCCATCAATACGATGGACGTTCGACGACTGAACATGGCACTACAGCGTGCCATCGACAACGAAAACTACGAACTGGCTTCGCAACTGCGCGATGAAATCAAGCGACGCAAATCACCAACAGAATGAAAGAAACAAGATTTTTTTATGTGCCAGAGGCCGCAGCAAGCAACGAGCTGCCTACTGAAGAAGCCGCACATGCCGTCCGCGTGTTGCGTCTTCAAGAAGGTGATGACATGATGCTGATGGATGGCAAAGGTACTTTCTATAAAGCAGTGGTCACGCTGACCGCATCGCATCATTGTTGCTACGACATTGTGGAGCGTCTGCCCCAAGAACCGGTCTGGCAGGGCCGCTTGCACTTGGCCATTGCACCCACAAAGTTGATGGACCGCATGGAATGGATGGTAGAAAAAGCTACTGAGGTGGGCTTTGACGAACTTTCTTTCCTGGATTGTCAGTTCTCCGAACGTCGGGTTGTCAAGTTGCCCCGCATTGAGAAAATCGTTGTTTCGGCAGTCAAGCAGAGTCGCAAGGCCTGGATGCCTGTGCTGAACGAGATGGAGTCGTTCAAGAGCTTTGTGGCCAGTCATCAGCAAGGACGTCGCTACATAGCCCATTGCTATGACGAAGTGCCTCGAAAGAATCTGTTCAAGGAACTGTGCAAGCCGTCGGCAATGCCCGATGCGCTTGTGATGATAGGACCAGAAGGCGACTTCTCCATCGACGAGGTTCGCATGGCGGTCGAGGCAGGCTTCGTCTCTGTCGACTTAGGAAAAAGTCGGTTGCGTACAGAGACGGCAGGACTGGCTGCTATAATGATGATGCAACTGGCAGCAGAGGGAAACAAAAACAACAAGTGATTTTTTAAATAAGAAAATGATGATGAATAGCAACAATATGCGCAAGTGGATAATCTGTATGGCGGCAGTCATTTGGGGCTTCTCGTCGGAATGCCAGGCCGTACAACTCAGAATCAGTGATTTGCTGAAGGAGATGCCCGACTCTATCATGCCTTTGCTGACAAAGAACAATCGACTCGATATGATTGACTTCTGTGAAGCCAAGATGAAGGCCGAAGTAACGAACTTACTGGAAGGACAAAGCGAAATGACAGCTCTTGCTGATGACAGTCTGACGATACGGATGAGCGAAACGCTGCGCATGGATCTCTATCTGGTCCCAGCCGAAGAAGAGTATGACAGCTGCAAGCAGGTCATCTGTGTGGTATCTACCTATCAGCTGCCTTCCACTGGCGAAGAGGATGTTTGCGTCGACTATTATTCTGTGCGTTGGCAACCTTTAGTCCAACCAAAGGTGAGCATCATACGTTCGCCACGCTCCACGCTTCTGCGTCAAGACGAGAAACTCAGAACCCTCAAGCCCATTCCCTGACGCGCCATGAAGCGATACGTAGGATTAGTGCTCATGGTCGTTGGCATGTTGTGGCTGCTGGCAGACTACGCTTTGGGCTTTTCGCATGTGAATCTCTTCCTGATTCTGCCGTTTCTCCTCATGATCGTTGGGTTGTTCTTACACGTCTACATCCAGAAGTCAGAGAGCAACTATTAATCTTATATCACTCATTCCATAACAATAAAAAACGGAAAACAATATGACATCGTTTAAAGATTTGGCCCAGATGCGCCGTTCGCATCGCAAGTTCACCACCGAGGAAATCGATGCTGATGACGTGAAACTCATTCTTCGTGCAGCACTGATGTCGCCGACATCAAAAGGCCAGCGTGCATGGCAGTTTGTGGTTGTAGACGACAAGCTGAGCATCGAGAAACTATCGGATGCAAAAGACATGGGAGGACAGTTCCTCAAAGGTGCTCCGCTCTGCATCGTAGTCCTGGGCGATCCCATGCAGAACGACTGTTGGGTGGAGGACGGAAGCATTGCAGCTATCTCCATGCAATATCAAGCCGAAGAACTCGGACTGGGCTCTTGCTGGGTGCAGATGCGCGGACGCGGTCTGAGCGACGGTACAAGCGCCGACACTGTGATTCGCGGCATTCTCGATATTCCCGAAAATCTTTCCGTACTCTGTGTGCTGGGCATAGGTCATAAAGCCGACGAGCGCAAGCCACAGAACGAAGACAAGTTGAAGTGGGAGAACGTGCATCTCAATCAGTATTAATTAGTCCACAGATGCAAATCATTTTTATAGGTGCAGGACGTCTGGCCTGCAACCTTGCCCCTGCATTGCATGAGGCAGGCCATCAGATTGTGCAGGTGTACAGCAGAACGCAGGCTTCGGCTGAGTCGTTGGCTTCAAAGGTAAATGCCAGTGCAGTGACCAACATTGATGCTGTAAGCCGAGAAGCCGATGTCTACATTTTCTCTGTCACCGACACCGTATTGCCAGCGCTGACCGAACTGCTGTCGGCACACCTCAACAAGAATCAGCAAACCTCCGAAGCTGTATTTCTACACACAGCAGGCTCCATGCCGTTGTCTGTTTTCCCTCAGTCCCTACCCCATCACGGTGTGATTTATCCCATGCAGACCTTCTCGAAGGAGCGTTCCGTAGACTTTTCATCCATACCATTCTTTGTTGAAGGCAACGACGAGCATGCACTGAGTGTGGCACAGCAGTTGGCCACATCGGTCAGCACAAATGTGCGCCAACTCTCGTCTGAGGCTCGTCGGCAACTGCATTTGGCTGCCGTCTTTGCATGCAATTTCGCCAACCACTGCTATCAGCTATCTGCTGAGATTCTTGCTCAGAACGGCCTGCCCTTCAGTGTGATGTTGCCGCTGATTGACGAGACGGCAGCCAAGGTACACGAACTTGATCCCCTTCAGGCTCAGACCGGTCCTGCCGTCCGTTACGATGAAAGGGTGATTCAGTCACAACTACAGCTACTGGCCGATCAACCTTTGAAGGCGCGTGTCTATGAGCTGATGAGCCAGAGCATCCACCAATCTTCTCAGTCTAACGTGCAACATGATTAATTACGACTTACAGAAAATACGAGCCATCATCTTCGATGTCGATGGTGTGCTGAGCGCAGAGACCATCACGCTCTCTGCCACGGGCGAACCCTTGCGAACGGTCAATATAAAAGATGGTTATGCCATCCAGCTGGCTGTCAAGCTGGGGTTACGCATTGCCATCATGACGGGCGGCAACACCGAAGCTGTCCGCCTGCGATACGAGCGACTCGGTGTGCAGGACATCTATATGGGTTGCTCCGTGAAGATACAAACCTATGAGCAGTTCCTGACCAACTATGGATTCACGGATGAAGAGGTGATGTATATGGGCGACGACATTCCCGACCTGGAAATCATGCAAAGGGTTGGATGTCCCGTCTGTCCGGCTGATGCATGCCCCGAAGTGCAGCAGACCAGCATCTACGTGAGTCAGCTGCGAGGAGGTTACGGATGCGGACGCGATGTCATTGAGCAGACGCTACGAGCACAAGGCAAGTGGCAGATGAACGAGACCGCGTTCGGCTGGTAGAGACATGAAAACAGACGATAAATATCTTGAATTATGTTAGACAACTTAAAGAAATATCACATCATTCTGGCAAGCAATTCGCCTCGTCGGCGCGAGCTGCTCTCCATGCTTGACATTGACTTCGAGGTGAAGGTCTTGCCCGATATTGAAGAAAACTATCCATCGACGCTTCCCGTAAGCGAGATTGCCCAGTACATCGCCGCAGAGAAAGCAGCGGCCTACCGAAAGGTGATGGCTGACGACGAACTGATTATCACAGCCGACACCGTGGTAATCGTCGACGACGAGGTGATGGGCAAGCCTGTCGATGCCGACGATGCACGGCGCATGTTGCGCAAGCTGAGTGGCCGCACCCATCAGGTCACTACCGGTGTGTGTCTCACCACCACCGATCGGCAGCGCCAGTTCTCTGTCACTACCAATGTAGTGTTCAAGCAACTCAGTGATGAAGAAATAAATTTCTATATAGATCACTATCGTCCATTCGACAAAGCAGGCGCATACGGCATTCAAGAATGGATTGGATGCGTGGGTGTAACAGGGCTAAATGGCAGCTTTTTCAACGTGATGGGACTGCCTGTTCAGCGCATTTATGCTGAATTTGTCGACATTTAGTGTACTTTTTAGATTCTTTAAGAAAAAAGTTGTTGAACACTCTTGGAATATTCAGAAAAATATTGTACTTTTGCACTCGATAACTAGTAATTTTTAATCTATATTTATCATTTTCCAAAGTTTTTTTTAAGGGGAACTTGTCTGAGAAGATCGGTTCCCTGATTTTTTTGTTATTACTCAATGTACATTCAGGCAGTCTGACCCCAAGATTGTGCCATTGCACAGAAAGCCCCGTTGCTTGCGGTGAAGCAACGGGGCCTTTTGCATATTACGCACA
>Ga0326512_10001410_pt1 | contig 18645 bp, 18 predicted proteins | sample 1_2617_0518_D_FD_203652 | JGI IMG/M metagenome (GOLD analysis project Ga0326512, IMG submission 203652) | Bovine rumen microbial communities from UC Davis, California, United States - 1_2617_0518 | ecosystem: Host-associated > Mammals > Digestive system > Stomach > Rumen | place: USA... | reverse complement strand
AAGGCGGACGTCAAGAAGGCCGAGACGGTGAAGCTCGTCATCGAGGACTTCACGAAGCCGGAACAGGGTGAGAAGGACGGAGGCGCCGCTGGTGAATGAGAGAGCACCGCATCAGGCTCATGCCCTACCAGAAGGAGCTGATGAACTCCGACAACCCGTTCACGTTCGCGGTCTGCGGCCGTGGCTCGGGAAAGACATACACCCTCTCGGCAATAGCGCTCATAAAGCTGCTGAAGGGCGAGAACCTGATCCTATGCGCGCAGAGGTACGACTCGCTTCGCGACGTGCTCATGAAGCAGGTCCGGCTGCGCGCGAAGGAGTGGGGTCTCGAGAACGCCGTCAAGTTCTGCCAGAACCCGATACGCGCCTCTTACGGACCGTGGACGATGTACGGCTCGAGCTACGAGTGCCTGGACGGTGCGCGCGGCCTGGACGACATCAACACGATCCTGCTGGACGAGGTGGCGCTGGCGCCTCTGGACGTCCTGGATGTGCTCGGCCCGTGCCTTCGCGGTCCGAACGTCACGAACCCGACCGTCAAGGGAGCCACGACACCGCGCTCGACTTCCCTGTGGAACCACAGGTTCGCGGGGCTTATGCCCGGGAGCGACGACTGGAAGATAATCAGGGCGACGACATACGACAACCTGTCGCTCACGAAGCGCCAGCTGGAAATCATAGAGCGCTCGATACAGACAGAGGAGATGCGGAAGCAGGAGCTCCTCGCGGAAATAGTCCTGAACGGGGACAACAACTGCGTACTCCGGGAGGACGAATTCCCGAGCTACTACCAGCCGTCGACGGACACGAGGGTGATAGCAGGCGCCGACCTCTCGAAGGGCAACGTGGAGCGCGACGCGTTCGGGTGGTTCGTGAGAAGGGGCAACGAGATACTGGATATGCAGGAATTCAGGGGATGGAGCCACGAGAGGTTCGTGCAGTACGTCCTCGAGTTCCACAAGAAGACGCGCATCGACCAGCTGAACTTCGACTCGGCGTTCAGCGAGTACGCGTACAACACGCTGAAGTACTACATGCCATGCAACCAGATACCGTTCTCGTCGAGGGCCCCGGAAGGCCAGGAGCAGGAATACGCCAACATGCGCGCCTGGATATGGTTCTCGCTCGCGTGGTACGTCAAGAACGGGCTCTACATCGGATTCACGCCGAAGACGACGCTGTACGACTCGGAAGGCAACCTGGTGGGCTCGGAGGTGGTGGCGCACCTACGGCAGCAGCTGTGCACGTGCTCGTGGCACAGGGACCGGCAGGGGCGCCTGCTGATCATCGACAAGGAAGAATGGCGCAAGCTCATAGGCATGTCCCCGGACATCGGGGATGCCGCGGCCCTTACCTGCATAGAGCGCTGGACGGGCGACGAGCCGGCAATGGCTGCCGGAAGGGTCCGCACGGGAGTGACCAAGGCGGAAGAAGAGCTCATCATGTCGGAGTACTAGCATGGCGGTGAAGTCGAAGAAGAACGTATGGGAGGAGGCCGAGATTCTCCCGATGGCCATCAGGCTCCGCAAGTGCGGGAAGTGCCCGCCGGAAATCGACGCCATCTACGGGAAGATCATCATCGGGGTGGTGGAGTTGGCGACGAAGACGATGCCGGACAATGACCCGAAATACAAGGCGAGACTCCCGGAACTTCTCGACGAGGAGGTGCAGTCGCTGATGGTATTCAACGCGCTGCGTGCCGCCGAGAAGTTCGTCGATGCGAAGCGGAACCCCAGGACGATCGTGAACTACCTGGTCAAGGCGGTGCAGAACCGCCTGCGCAACTGGGTGAGGGACACGACGACCCGTCGGATGAAGGCCGACATCGTCAACGAATGCGACACGAAGATGGACATAGTGGAATGCTGCGCCAAGGAATGCAACCTTGAAGGCGCGGTGTTCTGGAAGGAGAACAGGTTCAAGGTTCACACAAACGGAAGGTAACGATAAACCAGGAGACAACAATGGGAAGAAGACTAGACAAGATATTCGACGAAGTCCTCGAAGAAGGCGAGGAAAGGGAACCGCAGACTCCGCCGGCAGAGGAACCGCCGAAGGCCGAGGAGCCTCCGCAGGACACGCCTCCCGCCGAGGAGCCGCCGGCCGACGATGAACCGCCGAAGGACACGCCTCCGGCAGAAGAACCGCCTCCCGCAGGGGAGCCGCCCAAGGGAGAGGAACCGCCGAAGAAGGAAAAGGACATTCCCGAGGACCCGATGAAGCGCGCGGAGTTCTCCTTCAAGCGCCAGCTTTCCAAGCAGAAGGAAAAGCACGAGAAGGAACTGGCGGCACGCGACGAGAAGCTCGCGGCCCTCGAGAAGAAGCTCGCGGAGCTCGAGAAGCGGCAGACCACCGTGGCCGAACCGAAGAAGACCCGCGACGATTTCGACAACGACGAGGACTACATCGACTACCTGACGGACCTGCGCGTAAGGGCCGCCCTGGCGACCCGCGACGAGGAACTGGCGAAGAAGGAAGCCGAACGCCTCGAGGCGGAGCAGAAGAAGGCCAAGGAACAGGAAGAGCTCCTCGAGAGGCAGGAGGAATGGTACGGTCACGTCCAGGAATCGTTCGGGGGCGACAAGGCGCGCTCCGACAAGTTCCTGGAGCGGGTGGCGTACGCCAACAAGCACGGCCTCGGCCAGATTCTCGACTCCTGCCCGGTGGCGTCGGACTACCTGCTGAACGACCCGATGGGACCGGTGGTGTTCGAGAAGCTGCTGAACGACCGTGCGTCCTTCGAACAGGTCTTCAACCCGAGGCGCACGAGCCCGATGGCCATCTACTACGAGCTCCGCAAGGTCGAGGCGTCCATCACCGAGGCTGCCGACCAGCCGCCGGCGGGCGGGAATCCTCCGCCCCAGAATCCCGCGGGCAGGCCGAACGTGGTGCCGCCGATGGGTCGCCCGGGCAAGCAGGCGGGGGGCGGTGCCCTCACGAACACCGACATGTTCGACGACCCGAAAGCGCTGCGCAAGTGGCTCCGGGAACACCGCGGATAGACAGGATTTTTCTCCTTGAGTAGTGCCAAAGGACCCCTCCGGGGGTCCTTTTTCCGCTCACGTGTAGTTTATGGGTGAAGAGGCACGCCCTCTATCCCGAAACGGCGGGTAAACCGTTCTGTATGGCGCCTGCGGCCTGAAGGCAGGGACAAACGCCCCGTTTTGTTGTCGGAGGGGCCCGACACTCCACAGACATCAACACTCAAAAACGTGAGGCTATCATCATGGCTGGTAAATTTACTACCCGCAAGAAACTCATCATGCTCTCCGCCGCGATCATGGAGAACATGAACTACCTCAAGGAATCCGACGACCTCTTCCCGCAGAGCGAGATGGAAGGCAAGAAGTACGGCATGTCCGTCCACGGCTACCTCCCGGACGCCGGCTCCGTATCCCAGGGCCTCGTGGCCCACCCGGACAAGGCTCACCAGGTCGAAGTGACCGCATGGCTCGACAACTACAACACTGCCGCCGAAACCGACATGTGGGACGAAATCGAGAACATCGAGGACTTCAAGAAGGAAATGGTCGACAAGCGCGCCAAGAAGCTGGCCCGCGAAGTCCAGCTCGCAGTCATCCGCGAGAACGTCTACCGCTCGGCACAGGTCGTCGTGACCAACTCCGTCGGCTACGACCTCCTCGGCGACGCAAGCTCCGCTCTCGACGAACTCTCCATCGTCGGCGAACGCGTGGACTTCCAGACCCCGAAGACCTTCTCCAAGATTGCCCGCACCGGCGCGAACCTTTTCCTCCCGAGCGACATCCAGAAGGAACTCTACGAGGATGCGTCCCTCGGCACCTACAACGAGGCCGCCTGCGTCAAGCTGCCCGGCCTGCCGATTCTCGACACCACCGGCATGGCCTCTTCGCTCACCGTATCCGGCACCGTCAAGAAGGACGCGAGCAACAACATCCTGGGCGTCTCCCAGATCACGACCGTCACCGGCGTGTCCGGCGACGTGATCCCGGGCGTTCCCTACACCGTCTCCGGCCTCAAGGTGGTCGACGAAGGTGGCGTGGAAACCGAACAGCCGTACGTCGTCATCCCGGTCTCCGAGGTGTACTACGACGAAGACGGTGCCCGCCAGACCCGCACCGTCATCCCCGGCCTGCGCATCAGCGCTACCGGCAAGAGCTGGGGCAACCCGAACGCCCACATGTCCGCGACCGCCATCGGCTCTGCGACCGTCGGCACGGCCACCACGCTCACCCTCACCCCTGTGTCCGGCATCACCGCCGGCAAGCACTACCAGGTGGGACAGGTGCGCAACAAGAAGGCGCTCTCCTTCTCCGGCCAGAAGTTCAAGAACCTCCCGGCCGCCAAGCAGGACAACGTGGGCGTGTACGAGAACGTGTCCCTCAAGATGCAGTCCGCCCCGGAAATCATCAACGGCGTCTCCTACTTCCGTATCGACATGCCGTTCGTGGCCCGCATCTTCGACAACCGCCAGTCGGTGACTACCTACTTGCAGCTCGACTAGAAGCTGCATTGTTCTCCCGGAACAACGGGGGCTCCCTTCGCGGGGAGCCCTTTTTTTTGTCCCCGTGTAGTTTGAACATGGAAGGACAAGACCATGATTTCAGTCAACGAATTGATACAGCAGGCGTGCGAGGACCTGTCCCTTGTCGGGGACGGCGAAACGGTATCCGGAGACCTCGCGGCATCCTGCGAGGGCCTGCTCAACAGGGCCATCGCGCAGCTCAACTCCGACTCCTACATCAGCCTGACCGTCAAGACGCACGACGTCTGCGGTGCGGGCGACATCGTGTACAGAGTCCTCGAGGAAGGCGAGCCGCAGGCCCCGAACACCGTAAACCAGGAACCGCCCGACAACGTGCAGGGAGTCGCCCGCATGGTCGGAATCCGGTACGTCCGCCTGACCCCATGCGAGCCCGAGACCATGGACAGGGCGCTCACCTATTCGCTCCCGACCATCTACTGCTACGGCGTGGAAACCGAGACGGCGCCTTCGGGGAAGACCAGGCGCATCGGGCGCGTCCGCCTGAACGGCAGCTACCCGACGGACCTCCGAATCTACGAGAATTCAGCCCTGCCGAACTACAGGCTGGGCGACAAGATTTACTTGAGCCAGCTCTACTACAACCTGATCCTTTTCACGCTCGAGATGCGCATGGTGAAGAAGTACAAGCTGTACTCGTACAAGGCGGAGGTCGCGGAAGACCTCGCCGGTGCGATGAAGGCCATCGACTCGAGCACGGCGAAGAACAGGCCGCTCGTGAACGACGAGCTCCTGGTGAACGGATACACGAGGCCGGCAGAGGACCTGCTCGGCGGGCTCGGATTCTAGGGGGACGGGATGGCGACAGGCAAGGTGATGCAGCTGCTGGTGGGCAGCTCCGCGAAGGCTAAATACCCTGCGGTGCAGGGCTCGGAGTGGTCCTCCAACATGTACTACGCCAGGAACGGCAAGCAGGAATTCATGGAGAGCCTGCCGGGGCTGCGCAAGGTCTCGGAACTCGGCGGCAAGTGCCGCGGGTGCTACGTTTCCACGATCGGCCTGCGGGCTACGGCGTCCACGGAGGACCTGTTCGCGGTCATGGGGAACACCCTCTACAGGATAGGCCCTACGGGCGACTACGTGGCGCTCGGGACGCTGGCGAGCAACAACAGCCGCGTCTCGTTTGCGGAGGCGGGAGGCCCGAGGGCGCTCCTCCTCGTCGTCGACGGCGCCAACATGTACTACTACGACCTGCTGGAAGGCGGAGAGCTGAAGCAGATCCAGCTGCCGGAAAGAATCAACGGGGAAGGCGGGACCATCACCCCGACCCACGTGGCGGTGGTGGCCGGTTCCATCGTCGTGAACGACACGGGCTCCGGGTTCGTCTACTACTCGAAACCGTACCCGCTCAACAGCGACAAGAGGAAGATGTTCTCCATCGTCGACGGCCAGGTGCAGTACGAGGAAGACGGCGTGAACGTGAAGACGGTCGAGGTCGACTCCGACAAGCACGTGTTCGAGGACAACTACGGCGCCCAGCTCTACTTCAGCGGCGAAAGCTCCAGCGACAACGTGAACGCGGTCTACGCCGTGGGCCCGACGCTCTACGTGTTCGGCCCCAAGTCCGTGGACGTATTCCAGAGGGGGTCCGGAGAATTCGAAGACTGGATTCGCACATCATACACGAGTACAAACACCTTCGGGCTCGAGGCTCCCAACAGCCTCGCGAGCATCGGCGGGTCGGTGTACTTCGTGGCGAGCGGAGCCCAGTACGGCAAGTGCGTCATGAAGGTGACGGGGACGTCCTTCGAGAAAATCTCCGACGACTGGCTCGACGACAAGGTGCATGCCGAGGCGACGGGTTCCTCCTACGGGTTCTGCTACAGCGTGGGAGAGCACCAGTTCTACGTGCTCCAGCTGACCAGCCTGGGCGAGACGTGGTGCATGGACACCATCGACGGGGGATGGCACCAGAGGACGAGCCGCGACATCAAGAGCTGGAAGGAGACCCAGTGGCGCGCCGGAGGCGTGGCCTACTTCCGCGAGAAGTTCTGGGCGTTCACGAACGACGGGCTGCTCTGCAGGTTCCACGACGACTACTGGAGTGAGGACTATCCGGACGGCACGACGCTCCCGATGGTTCGCCACCGCCAGACGGCAGTGGTCACCGACGGCCTGAAGCCGTTCATGTTCGAGGAACTGGCGGTGGAGTGCAACGTTGGAACGTGGAACGACTACACCCTCGAGCCGAAGATGCTCCTGGAAATCTCCAAGGACGGCGGCAACACGTTCGGGAACATCCGCTCCGCGACTATCGGGCGCACCGGGGACTACTCCAAGAGGGTGCGCTGGCTGAATCTCGGGATGGTGCGCCTGTGCGTCATCAGGCTGACCTACAGCCACCCGACGGACCTGGTGCTGACCGCCTGCGCGGTACGCGCCGAATCTAGCGGGGTGATGATATGAGAAACGCGGTGATCAACGCGAACAGCCCCAAGGAGGACGTCTGGGGGGTCCTTACCGGGGTGTGGAACGACTACAGGGCGGGCCACGAAAAGAAGTGGCACGTGACCAAGACCCCTTTTTTCATTCACATCGAGGGGGTGATGCAGGCGGGCAGAAATGAGCTCCCCATCGCCCCGAACGACACGAAGGCCCTGTCGTGGACCTCGAAGGACAAAAGCGGCAGCGTCATCATCAGGGCGGGAGAGACTGGATTCACGATTCCAGAGAACGCATTCTGCGAGATAACGATCTATGGCAACTACGGAGGCAACGATGGCCACTGAAAACGAAACTGAAAAGCTGAAGACGCTCATGCGCAAGCTCAAGGATTCCATCCAGGACTACCTGGACAATATCGACATGGACGAGGCCGACGAGAAGAAGGCCAAGAAGGAAAAGGAGAAGAAATAATGGCTGGAGTATTCGACTACCTGGGCGACCTGCTCGGCACGAGCAACAGCGACCAGATCAACGCCGCGCAGAAGACGCTCGACGGGATTCTCTCCCGTGCCGATTCCGTGTCCGCGCAGAACCGCGGGCTGTACGACCAGTACCTCGGGCAGATGCAGGGCATGTACGGCGACAACGCCGCCAAGTACAACGATGCCGTGGCCAGGCTTGCCGACGCCATCGGGCAGGGGCCCGAGACGTTCTCCTACGACAAGACCGCGGAGGACTTCTTCGACCCGTTCCGCGACCAGGCGGCGGCCCAGGCGATGGACGCCATCAACGCCGGCGCCTCGGCAGGCGGCAACAGGTTCTCGAGCAACTACAACGACAAGGTGGCTGCGAAGCAGAGGGCGCTGGCCACGGAATCCTGGAAGACGGCGTTCGACACGATGATGCGCGACCGTGCACAGCAGATGGCCGAATGGCAGGCCGGGCAGGGCGCCAAGCAGCAGTACCTCGGCAACCTCGGCACCGTGGCCGGGCTCTACGGAGAGGACCGCAAGTCCCTCGGAGACGCCATCGGCAACTACTACGGCAACGTGGCGAACCAGAACAACGCGGACCTGGAGGCATACTCCGACGTGACGCAGAACAAGGCGAACCTGTCGGCGCAGCGCAGCAACGGCGTAGGCCAGCTGCTCGGCCCGGCGGTCCAGCTCGGGACGGCCCTGTTCGGGTAAGGGGGTGAAACATGGCAATGGCTGTAAACTTTAGGTGGAAGGGCGCGAACCTTCAGGCCGCGCAGCCCAACTCCGTGAAGAACGGATGGGCGCAGAGCCTGACGCAGGCGGCGACCGCCATCACCGACATGAAGAACCGCAGATTCAACAAGGAGCAGGCGGAGCGCCGCAACCGCATCGAGGACGAGGACAGGGCGCGCAGGATTGACGAGGAGGAGCGCCGCAATAAGGTCTATGGCGATGCCGCCGACATGATGCGCGGGAAGGCGCAGGAACGTGCCGCGCTCGTCCAGGAAGCGGAGAAGCTCCGCTCCGAAATCGCGGAACTCAAGGCGCGGATCGGGGGCTAGTCGATGGCTATCTCGTGGTCCAAGATACTCGAGCTGGCGCCCCGTTTCCTGATGGGGCTGCTCCCCGGTCTCGCCGGCGCAGGTGCCGGCGGGCGTTTCGCGTCCAGCACCGCCTCGCGCATCCTCGCGGGCTCCGGCATGAAGGGCGCGGCGTTCGACTACCCGCAGCTCGACAGCGACTTCTGGTACAACGTGGACAACGTGGAAGACCAGAACAGGACCTACATCAACGGCAAGAAGACCGTGCTCCCGGCGTTGAACGGAGCCACCATGAGCCGTGCCGACATAAACGCTGTGCTCGCGCAGTCCCTGCAGGAGCACAACAGGGCCGTGGCTCGCGGTAACGAGGGGGACCTCATCGAGTGGTGGCCGGGCGAGGACACGAAGCCGCGCAGGGCTATCCGCCCGAAATCCACGGCGGTCGACGGCATCATCATCGGCGACGACGGTAATATCCACATCCGCTGGAAGGGCGGGAAGGGCAAGTGGTACACGTACAAGGGCGGCGACGACATCCGCCAGACCACCGAATACGTGAAGGACCTGCTCACATACCCGAGCATCGGTCGCGCCCTGAACAGGAACGGCAAGCTCGCATGGCCGAACAGCAGACACCTCAACAGCGAGGGCAAGGTGGACGAGTCCCTCGGCCAGGCCGACTCGAACCTCGGCCAGTGGGGCACCATGCACTACGAACACGACAGAAGTAAATGGAGGGCTTAAAAATGGCTTTCAGGTGGAAAGGAATGGAACCGCAGACGGTGGCGCCCCAGATGGCGCCCGGGGCATCCGGAGGACAGGCCGCGTTCGATGCGGCACAGCAAGCTGCCATGGCGAACCCGGCCCCCCAGGGGGCTCCCGTTGCCGCCGAGGCGTTCCCGGAAATCAACGCGCAGATACGAGAGAAGGAAGCGCGTCTCGCGGAGCTCGACGCCCGCATCGCCGACATCGACAGGCAGTACCCGGAACTGAAGAACGGCGGCCAGGAATTGGAAATCGCGGCCAAGCGCGCCGAGATAGGCGACATGAGCGCCTACGACGCCATGATGGCAAGAGGCCAGCAGGCCGGGGCTGCATCCAGCGCCATCGAGAACGAACTGAAGAACGCCGAGAAGCTGCTCTGGGGCCTCGAATCCAAGAGCGACGAGGACCGCGCCATGGCCCGCAACCAGATCGAGGTGGCGCTCCGCTCCGCCGAGGAATGGCAGTCCAAGACGGGCCAGCAGCTACCCGCGTCCTACGACCGCCTCCGCTCGGCTCTCGAGAAGGGACAATCGCAGGGCCAGAACGTGACCGAGCTCGTGAACTTCTACAAGTACAAGCAGGCGAACGGCACGCTGACAGACGACGACCGGACCTACGTGGACACCGTGCTCCGCCCGAAGATGAACAGCGAGGACTTCGATAAGCTGTTCTCGTTCCTCCAGGAATCGAAGGGCAAGACCGTCGAGGACAAGGCGAAAGCCGACGCGTTCTCCAAGAAAATCGACAAAATGGTGGCCGGAATCGAAGTCAAGAGCCCCGCCGAGCAGAACGCCTGGTGGAGCGGCCTCACGAAGAAGGAAAAGAACGGAGTGCTCAAGATTGCCAAGTGGGTCGCAGGGCCTAACGGCGACTACCTCGAGAGGAAGAAATAATGGCTACCGTGTCCGAAATCATCGCAGCAAGGAAGAACGCAGGGCTCGGGATCGAACCCCGCGTATCCGAAATTCTCGCTACCGCCCCGGGAATCACCGAGGAGCTGTACACGAACGCCGTCCTGGATTCCCTCGGCGAGACCTACCCGTGGCTCACCCAGAAGCTGGAACGCTCCGAGGAGCCGGGGATTCCCGACTACGAGTCCGTCGTCGGCCTGCTCGGCCTGAAGGACGAGGAAGGCGGCCGTAGCGCCATGGAGCAGTTCATCGAGGACTTCCCGAAGAAGCAGGCGGCCTGGAAGAAGAAGGCGCTGAAGAAGGACACCACGCTCGGCGAGCGCGGATGGGAGACCGTCAAGGAAATATGGCGGCAGGCTAACCTGGACAAGATGAACGCCGACATCGTGACACAGAGGGACAACGCCCTGCACGGCAGGGACGAGGACGGAAACATCGTGCGCCCGCTCGACTTCGCGGCGGGCAAGATTGCCGACCTTTTCACTCCAAGGCGCATGAATGCGTTCAAGGAAGGGAGAGACCCGACTGCGGCCGAGACCATCATGGACGTGGCGCAGAACGCAGCCTACGCCATCCCGATGGGAGGTGCCGAGGCCGCCATTTCCCGCGGGCTGCTCGGCAGCACTGCAGGGAAGGTCGCCGGGACGGTAGGCGCCGCGGCAATAGCCCCGTCCGCCATCACGGCGCTGGACTACGGCTTCGGCACGAAGGACTACGCAGGGCTGGAGGACGCCGCCATCGACGCAGGGCTCGGAACGGCCACGAACCTCGGCGTGAACAAGGTGCTCGCGCCCAGCATCGGCGCGTTCCTGAACCTCGGAAGCGTGCGTTCCAGGCTCCCGCGCCAGGTCGTGGACTTCCTCGAGAACAACACGTCCCCGAAGCAGAAGGGGCTGAACCTCGTCAACGAGGCGAAGGCGAAAATCAAGCTGCACCAGAAAGAAACCGACGCGCAGTACCTCGACAAGGTGATGCGTGGAGTGAAACCCGACCGCATGACCCCGGAAGAACTCCAGGCGGCATCCGACATCGTCAACGTGGGCAAGCTCTCCAAGAACAAGGCCGCGGTGGACGAATTCACGGAGGGGATGCAGATCATGCGCGACATGTCGAAGGCGATGCCGGACAACAAGACCAGCGTCGCAGACATCATCGACAACAGCTTCCTGGTCGGGGCGCCCGACTTCGCGAAGCGCGCCATGCTCAAGAATCCGGAACTGATCGCCTTGATGGAGAAGCGCGGCCTGAAGGACTACGCCAAGGACCCGAACACGTACGTGGACGTCCTGAAGTCCTACATCACGAACGAGGCCGGAAACGACGCTGCAGCCCAGAGAGCACTCTCCAGGTTCGGGGTCGATCCGAAGGACTTCCGCAAGGAACAGGACAAGGCGAGGAAGGACAAGAAGGCAACCTTCGCTGCTTCCGAGATTCTCGGAGGGAGCAGGGGGCCGCTCTCCACGGAGTCCGAGATGTTCATCGAGGACATCCGCAAGAACCCCGGCATCGTGGTGACTGGTCACCCGGACCCGGAAAAGCGCGACGCGTTCAAGATTTGGCTCCTGAAGGAAGGAAACGACCTGCTCCGCGGTACGGCCGCGGCCCGTCCGACCTTCGACGTGAAATAAACCGCCGTGTAGTTTGAACATGGAAGGACATATGGCAGAGAATCTACTCCAGAAATTCAAGAAATTCGCCCAGCGCTCCCGCGACGCGTACTCCGAGATGTACGACCGCATCCGGGAGGACCGCTCCTTCATGAGCGGGGAAGGGCAGTGGACGAAGGCGGACGACACCTTCATCTCGAAGGCGCGCAACCGCGTCACGGTCAACGTCCTGGCGAACCAGGTGCACAGCGTCGCGAACAAGTACTCGACATTCCCGTACACCTGGTACACAGGCGACCCGGACATCGACAAGGAAATCGACGACTTCTTCAGCGAGGATTCCAACAGGTTTGCCACCGAGGAGGCGCTCCTCGACGTGGTGTCCTTCGGGCTCGGCGTACTGGCGCTCGGCACGGACGAGACCTCCGACGGCCGCAATGTGCCTGTCATTTACGCCGTGACGGACCCGGAACGGGTGATGCTCGACCCGGACAGCAACGAGCTGGACGGCTCCGACGCCATGGAAGGCGCCCTCATCGACTACCGCTCGAAGGAATGGATTCGGGTGCACATGGGCGAACAGTACGTCCCGGACAAGAAGGCGCAGCCGGTATTCACGGGCGCCTTCAACAACGGTTTACTGATTCCAATCGTCACCTACTACTACCTGGACACCGACGGGTGCCACACGGCCACGTTCGTGAACGACATCGAGGTGGTGAATACCGACGAGGAAGGTAAAGCCATCCCGGACAAGGCGCTCCCGATCCACCGCATCCCCATCTTCCCGGTATTCGGCGAGCGGACATGGACGGACGACGACAAGCAAATCTACCGTGGCCTGATTGCCAAGGGCAAGACGGTTCAGCGCATCGTGAACTACGCGATGGTGCAGCTCATGGACCGCCTCGCGCTGTCCCCGAAGCCGATGTTCCGCGGCTACATGGAATGCTTCAAGGACTACGACAAGTACTACAAGCAGGCGGGCACGGGCGTCAACCCGATCCTGCCTTCCCAGCGTCTCGCGAACGACAACAAGACGGAGCTGCAGATTCCCGAGGTCTACACCCCGAACATCCAGTTCACGGACCTGCAGGGAATCATTGACGGCACGATGAACATGCTCTCGAGCATCACCGGCGTGGACTCCAAGGGCCTCGCCGACAACGAGAGCGAAATCACGGCCACGGCCGTGATGTACACGAGCCAGGTATTCCAGAACAACATCAAGCACTTCTACAGCCACCTGCGCACGAGCTTCAAGGCGCTCGGCGACACGGTGATGGTGCTCATGGGCTACCCCGGTAAGAAAATCGACGTGGCGCAAGGACCCGACGCCTACATGCAGAACCAGATCGCCAGGGCGGAGCTCTCGGCGCTCATGAACGTGGTCGAGCCTAACCAGAAGCGCTCCATCGTGAACGCCATCCTGAAGACGCACCCGGACAACGAAATCCTGGCACAGCTCTACGTCGACCTGAACAGCGTGCCTGAACCGACGCAGATGGAACAGGAGATGGAACAGGTCATCGGCGAGATGAAGAAGGCCATCGAGCAGAAGGACGAGGAAATCATGCGCCTCACTGCGCAGGTCGATGACTTCCAGCGCTCCGACAGGAGCCAGGACAAGAACCAGCTCTTCGAGCTCCGCAAGATGCAGCTCGACCACCAGTACGGAATGGAGGACGAAATCCTCAAGGCGCAGCTGGCGTCCGGAGGCGACGCCGACAAGGCGGCCATCGAGGCGGAGCGCGAGCGCATCAAGCTCGAAGCCGCTGCGAAGAAGGCGGCCATCGAGGCGCAGAGCGGACGCATGAAGCTCGAGCACCAGGCCGCTGCGCAGCAGATGGACCTGGAAAACAGGCAGATAGAAATGGATATGAACCTGGCAGACAGGATCTTCGGAGGCAGAGATGATTCGGCTGGCGCTTCCTAATTCTCCGTACATCGTCCCGGAAACGGGGCTCCCGGTCGAAGGCCGCATGAAGGTCTTCCTGCACGATTCCGACGAATACGCGCACCTTTATACCCTCGAGGGGGGAGAATACGTCCAGGCAGAGAACCCGCAGCTCCTGCACGCGGGGCTTACCGATTCGACCATCTTCACGCCGCTCGGCGTCTTCGACGTGGTCATCGAGAAGTACATCGGGGCCGAGGGGCAGCTCTCCGTGGACTCCCCGGACACGGACTTCGAGCCGGTCGGAGATTACGAGGTCGGTATGGACTTCGACATCGCGAGCTATTCCAGGAACACCGTGAACACGGTGGAAGAGCTGCGAGAGGTGAATCCGGAACTCGGCATGGTCACGGTCAAGTGGTACGCCGATGAGGGCGACTGCCCGCCGCGCACCTACGTCTGGGACGGCGAAAGCGAGAACCAGGAGGACGGCGGCTACGTCATCGGCTCCGACGTGAGCGACACAGGAAAGTGGATCTTGATGTGGGACGACGAGGTGCTCCCGTGCGGCGTCTACGGCGTGAAGCCCGGGACCGAGGCGAACGTCTCGCTGCTCTTGAGCTACCCGGCCGTGGTCGGCTCGTTCCAGATGGCAACTGCGCCGCGCGTCCGTTTTACGAGAGGAACGTACACGAGCGCAAACACCTGGAGCACGACCAAAGAGATTCTGTTCGACCCGGGCGCAAAGTTTACGGCCGGAGAGTTCGCATGCCCGAAGGTACAGGTCCTCGGTACACGCGACAGCTACGTGGCTGACTTCACGTTCACTGCGGCGGACGCCGTGGCGCATTCCTCGTGGTTCAGGACCGCTGGCGGCTTCTGGAGATGCGGGGCCAGGACGATGGTGATAGACGCCACGAACTACATGGCGGACTTCGAACTCAACGCAAACGTCACACTACAGAATCGAGTACTCGTGGCGCTCGGCCAGATTGCGACGGTCTACTCCGGCGGGGCGTCCATTACGCTCGACAACGTGGTAGTGCAGGGACAACCATTCAGGATGGCGTCCGATTTCGTGGTGCTCACCGGCACCGGGTACGGCGACGGCATCTTCACTGGTGCGTCTTCGGCCTGGGACCCCGGCCTCATCAGTGCGGGACACCACGTCCAGTTCTCCATGCAGCCGGAGCTGCAGAAGTTCGAATCCGCCCGGCGCTGGTACGAAGTCATGAAGGAACGCAGGGGGAGGGCCCCGTCCATCACCACCGACACGCTGGACTTCGAGAACAGGGCGATGTCGGGGAGCATCGACATGGCGGCTTTCCTGACGCTCAAGAACGTGAGCACGTCCTCGGTCAACGTATCCGGGGCGAGCTGCACGCTCGAGAACGTAAAGGCGGAAGTCTACGTGAACTCCTCGTCCAGCACGGCGCTGTTCGTGAACAAATCGGAAATCGTCCTGAAGAGCTGGGACGGCATGGCGTACCTCGGAGGCAACGACAGCGCGCTGATTATCGAAGGAAACACCGGGATAGACCCGGCGGTCTGCGCCATCACGTGGAACGGCGGTAAAATCCAGGGCAAGATATGGATGAGCGACGCGCACGCCGACACCTACGCCAAGGGGCAGCTCGTGTCGCTCAATGGCGTGAGCATCACGCAGCAGTGGCAGTGGCGCCTGAACAGGCTCTCGATGCGCTCCTGTTTCGGGGGCGCCAAGGTGGACCTGCTCCCGTACGTTTCCGGGAGCGACTACGTCTACGAGCTCTCCCTGGTCGACAACATCTTCACGGAGTCCAGCAGGTTCTGGTTCACGATGTACGGTACGTCGCAGTCGCCGCACACGGAAATCGCCGGGAAGGTCAAGGCGGGAGTCGTGAACATCACGAGGAACATCTTCCTGGGTTCCGACGAGCACCCGCTGAAGATGCTCCGCTGGCACCCTTTCAGCTTTACGCAGTTTATCGCCGACGACGCGGGAACGTGGACGTACGAGGACAACATCGGGAACTGCCCCGACTGGAAACCTGCGGCCGTGACGAACGGCGCTGGAGTATGGGGCGCATCCGTTACCGGTCCCGACTCGTACCCGTTCTACCTGCGGACGGTACCCGAGTACCTGTTCTGCCCGTACCTCCACTACGTGGACGGAGCCGTGGACTACATGAAGGACTCGTCCGGGATGATCCGGATGGGCGAGTGGATCGCCGGATTCCCGTCTCTCGGCAGCGCGAGCAACTTCAAGGTGCTCGGCGGAATCGCCGCGGGGCAGACAGCGCCGGGCGACATGTGGGACGAGGACCTCAACAACATGTTCATCGTAAAATCCGGATTTACGATAGGGTCTGCCATGGGTAGCACGAGCAGCGGTCGCCTTATGTGGCCCGAGTACTAGCGCCCCGTGTAGTTTGATTGTGGAGAAAGATAGATGCTTAGACTTTTCGACCCGACACAACAGTTCCAGGACAGGTCCGGGGCCCTCCTCGTGGGCGGCTCCGTCACCGTGTATCTCGACGGGACGGACGACCTGGCAGAAGTATACAACGACGAATTGCATGCCATGCAGCAGCCAGTGCCCATCGACTCGGACGGGCGCGTGGCCGGACTTTTTGTAAAGGACGACAAGACGTACTGGATGAAGGTGAAAGACGCGTCCGGGAACACGCAGTTCACTATTACCGACATGACGCCGAACTCGACCCCCGGCAGCATCGACACCCTCCTGGAAAAATTTGTCCGCGTAGATGCGTCGCAGACGTTCACGGACGTGGAAAAGAAGAAGGGCCGCGATAACCTCGGGATAGACCAGGTACTGAACAATTACGTCCGCACGGACGTCGTGCAAAATTTCAACGACGAGAAGCTGAAGCAGGGCCGCGACAACATCAAGGCGCAGAAGTACGTGGGCGGCCCTGGTTCGTTCGTTGACACCACGACGGTAGACCAGGACGACTTGTGGGCCAATATCGGAAGCATCGACCTTGCTGCTCTCGGAATCGGAGGCAGATATTCCAACTGTTTTACGAACATTTCGCTCTCGCTCGAGGTTAGGGTCTACAACACGGGCAGCGCAGACAGTGAAATCGTGGAACATGGCCGATTCAACATCAACATCCACGCGGAGCCGTCGAATGGCAAGTGGATCGTGGACGCAGGCTGGGCGGAGTACAAGGGACGCGGGAACACGCGCCTCGTCGAGCTCATGAGGGTGAGCCGCAACAACGGCAACGGCGGCGCAATTGACAAGATAACGCTGGACGCGAAAGTTCCCGATCCTTCGACGTTCTACGCAAATGCGGTCAACGTATCTGTGCTCAACAACTACGGCAGCATCCACAAGAACGATAGCCTGAAATCCACGAAGGCCATAATCGCCCCGTGGTTGCTCTATCTCGGGGGTGTGTTTGATAACTTCTTTGGGATGAACGAGAACGTCGCCCCGATCAATAAATACGTCGCTTCGTTTTACGATTCCTACGTTGACTACTCCACGTTCAGCGTCGCGAAGTTAGAGCTGCTGGACGCCCCGTACTACACGCAGACGGACGGCAACAACGCCGTGAAGCGCGGCAACCTCCCCGTAATCGTGGACCAAAGATTCGGAGAAGGAGCTACGGCATTTCCGATAGCGATCACCGATTCAGAGCAAAAGTTCGCATCTATAAATGCTGTACGACGCATGAGCGTTTTCAACGGAGGGACGTCCGGAAAAATCTTGTACCTTGCTCGGCTCTGCTCGATGGGATTCATGACCCCGACGATAGACACCACCACTGCCGGGATGTACCTTGTCGGAGAGGACTACTTGTATCCTATGGCTGGACAGACCCGTAGTATTTCCGTGTATTTCGAGGTTGTCGACCCAGGCTCCTCCGTATACAACGTGATGGCTACGTGGCGGAGGTCCGGGACTGACGACCCCAAGGAATTCAAGATAGCCGTCACGTACTTCGGCGGCACCGTTGGTTGCTGGCAAGGAACGAAGACTTTAAGTACGACTGAAACAGCCCTCGCTGTCACGGATTTTGAAAACATGGTAAAAATGGAAATCGACTTCATCTCTACCGACGGAGAGAGGTGGTATCACTTCGAGTACATCAAGGAAGCGAACCGTTCCAGGGTGGTCGAATACTAGGCATTAATAATCAACCGAGCCGTGAGGCTCAAGAGGTAAGAATATGGCATACACAAGGACAATGAACGGCAAGGTCCCACAAGTTCTGCAGGAATTGCACTTCGACGAGACCCCGACCCCGGGCTCGCTCAATCCGGTCACCTCCGGAGGCGTGGCAGAAGCGGTGGAGAAAGCTAATCAGATTAGCGACGGAGACGCAAAAACAGAGTCCGACCTCGTAGATGGCGCACTATCCATTGGCGATTCCAACAGCGTCACGAAGCTGACGCTCACGACTGCGCAGACGCTGACAGTTCTCGCCAACGATGGCGTGCCGAACTTCGCGCTGGAAATCGACAACACAGGCAACAGTAACGACGTGACGGTGACGGTCAAGGATTCCACCGGGACGACAACGCTCAAGGCATCGGCGGCAGGCGGCACCGCAATCGACGACGGCGCATACGTGCAGCTCACTTGCGTCGGGAACTGCTGGACTATGGCCGTATTTTCGTAGGAGGTGACGCATGATTTTGACGCATGGCGAAAACAGTCTACCGTTTGGTGAAGAGTACACAATCGTTGACGACGATGGTGACGAAATCGTAGACGATGCAGGCGACGTCGTAGTTGGTTTTGATTACAGGGCATAAAAGAAGGAGAAAGAACTATGGCTTCTAAAAGAATCAAGGACCTTACCAACACCGCGACCGAGGCCGACCTCGTCTCGGGCAACTACTTCGCGCTCGACGGAAGCGCAGGGACGAAGAAGCTCAACTCCACGACGCTCCTCACGAAGACGGCGCAGAACGCACTCGCCGGGAACGTGGCTCCGGCGTTTGACCCGACTCGCACCAGCGAGAACCCCTACAAGGCTGGCGAGAGCGTAGCCTATAATGGCAAGACCTACACCTTCAAGGTT
>Ga0326512_10001409_pt1 | contig 18678 bp, 14 predicted proteins | sample 1_2617_0518_D_FD_203652 | JGI IMG/M metagenome (GOLD analysis project Ga0326512, IMG submission 203652) | Bovine rumen microbial communities from UC Davis, California, United States - 1_2617_0518 | ecosystem: Host-associated > Mammals > Digestive system > Stomach > Rumen | place: USA... | reverse complement strand
TAAAAGCCGTTTGCTCTGTGCTGATTCCAGGCAGTCGGCAGAACAAGTCAGCCACATAGTTGTGACCATCCCACAGGGGCAATCCATTTAGATATTCCCCAATGGGGTTGAATAAGGGCACCTCCTCTGACTTTACGTACAGCAAAATCAGTTTTTTCGGATCTCCCTTCTCCAGAATGCCCTCTTTCATCACTTTCAAGATGATGCTGTTGAGTGCTTCTTGAGTTAAAGGACGATAGTCGCCAGCCTCGCTATCGGCCTTTTTGGTTAAAAACTCAACCTTTCCGTTCAGCTGGTTTCGACGGAACAGGTAATTCTCTTGGAGGTACAGCTCAATAATGAGGGCTCCCTCCGCTGAGGCATTCAATGCCTCGCCGTTTACTTTGATTTCGTTCATAATATTAAAAATTAAGGTATTAAACAATCTCCTTGCTTCTACATCCTTGGTTCACTTCCTTTGAACCTTAAATTCAACTGCAAAGATACAAAATTATCAGGAGCCTTGCAAATAAATCAGCTAAAATCCAACAAAAACTAGCCCCATTTTCGTGTAAATTTTGCAAGAAAAATGCAGGCACCTCTAATGGCTTTTGAAAATTCATAACAATCCAAGACTCGTTTTAGAATTGATATTTTTTCTGTATAACTATGAAACACTTTTTCCCAGGGCAGGAAAATTTTTTTCTTAGGCCTAGTAGCAAAAATGCACTCGAATAGGTCTTATTTCTCTATCCTTTCTTTGTTATGAATTTATTTGACATCGTTATGAACGAATCTTGGGAATGGGTTATATGTAGGTTAGGTCTTTTAAGAGATACAACCCGTTTAAAGTCTTTTGTATATCAGCATTTCAGCCCTGTCGGGTTAGAAGGTTAGGTTATTTGTTCTAACAATTGTTTATTGCTATGGGAGCATAGGGTTCGTCTTATATTACTACTTTGTATGTAGGTCTTTCTTAATTTGATTATAGTTAATAATAGAGTCATAGTCGACTTCTCCTGATATCAATCGTTTACGATTTTCATTGAAATTGTTACTAATCAGGCAACGTGTTTCTTGATAATCTTTACAGTAGATACCGGCTAAATATAACATGAGATGAGGTAAGTCATCCGTCATGAATGGTCGGTTGCGGGCATTTACAATTTGTTTGAATATTTGTTGATGTTTTTTTATGTAACTGTCGGAACACCATATCCAAAATGGAATTCGATACTCTTGGCGTAAAACTTCCGGCGTATAATTCCCTACAGGCAGACGCCCCATTCGTTGTAATTCATCATAACATTCTTCACCATGGTCTGGCATATATATAATAACGGCATCTTCATGCTCATAACATTTTAAAATAGAATCTACAACATAATCATTATACAATGTTGCATTGTCATAATCTGCTACCAATTGTCTTGAAGAGATATTGAGTTCTTTTCTTTCACTGTAATCTGAAGCAGTAAACTTCTTCATTGTTTTAGGACTGCGTTTGTAAAAATCAATGTGTTGCCCAGCCAAATGAAAGATGGTTAGTTGATGAGCAGAATTGAATTTCTTCAATGAATCATAGTCTGAAAGTAAATCAATGTCAAATTGATGTGTTTTGGTGTTTCGATGGGTGAATTGTAAGGTGCTCAATCGTCTTTCATTCAAGAATAAGCCTCCGCTAACATTGAAAATATCGGTACTAAGTGATTGAACAAACTGATTTGTTAAGAAAGTGACATTATAACCAGATTGTCTAAATAATACAGGAAATAGAGGATAATTTGACCAATTAGATTGGTCTTCTATGCTATGTAACGAAAAGGTGTTTTTAAATACAATACTTGTAAGGTTTGAAGGACTAACTACATCGTCGAATGCAACTAAACATCCATGCTCATTTCTTTGTTGGCGTTTTATCTGACGAGGAGTTGTTTCTTTTGAGTAACCATATAACTGTGAATGGCCTTTAATGTAACTTTCGCCAATGATAAGTACAATATGGTTAGATGTATGGCTACAACTATCAATTACAATTTTGTCTTGCGTATCGGTGAGATCTTTAAGTCCACGATTTGCTAATTGACGCATTTTTATAGAAAACAACAGGTTGTTAAAGGGCGTGTTTTCTGAAAAATTGCTGGTAAGAGTGTCAACTTCTTCTGCATTATTAGCCATCAACAATTGTATGATTCCAATTCGTGATTGTGCGCAGAGTATAATAGACGTAAGTATTAGAAATATCATTATAGATTCAACAAGAGTTCTTGTTTTAGCTTGTATACGATACCATAGAAATGAAAGAGATTGCTTTAAATGATTGAGAGAAAAAGTGAAAAGTATATGTAAAATTAGCAGTATGAGTATTAGCCCTACACCTGACGTTAATACATCCCAATGAATGTATTTGTCAATAAACTCAGAAGACTCATTTGGATTAGTTTCCAAAACGACATTTAATATCTCTGTACCTATTTTAGCATAAAATTTGTCAACACAAAACGAATTGACAATTGATAAAAAATATAAAATGGTGGCGGAAATAATCTTGCAAATAGCTTTAATCTTGGGAGGTAAGAAGGTTAATGGTAAACACAAAAGGTATAGGTCAAAAATCCATGAAAAGAAATTAAAACGCTGTATCTTAAAATTAAGTGTGTATACCTCAATCATCATTGTTAGAATGCCAAGAAGATAGAGGAAAATGAAAAAAATCAAATTCTCCCGTATAGGTCTTAATATAATTGATATGATTTTCTCAATTTGTTTCATATTTGAAATTCTTTGCAGTGATAATAATTATAGCAATAATAAAATATGCTTTCCATTTTTATCTTCTTAAAGAGGGAAGTCGGTGTACTAAGTCTCTTGTTCCAGGAACGAAATAATAAAGTAGGACAGAGAAAATGATGATAACAGGTAAAGTAATACATATGAAAGAGAGAAGTAGTCCACCAATAGTGGCCTCAGTCTGCCAATGAAGTAATCGGGTGTAGAAATAGCATAGTACCAAGCAGACTATAAGAATGCAAATATGTTTCATTATGTTGTACCAGTAGTATGTAATATTATCTTTAAACCCTTTTTTGTATAGGTAATATGGTTTCCATATAACAACTAATAATAACATGCTGATAATCTTGCCAAGAAGGATGCCTACCAACCCATAGAACCACCCAACTATAATGGTAATGGTGATATTTAAGATGCCTTCAGCATATGCTGCCCATACATCATCATAGAGCCCATATGCATTGATGAACAAATCGACCGCTGGTCGGGTAAGCATAATATACATGTTAAATAAAATGAGGAATACAATATAGTCTTGCAGAATATATTGAGGCCCTAACCACCAACTAATTACGGGATTAATCAGAAAAGCCAAAGCAATAATAAATATACCAGTTGTCCAATACCTGAAAGCAAGAAATTCCCAGAATACCTTATTGATGTTCCATTTATTTCCTTCTGCTACAAGGTTGCCAATACTGGCATTCATACCAACCAATACATTATTAAACAATGCTGTCAACTTACCGACAATCATGGTGTAGTTGCCATAATATGCCACCATTTGTAGTGACTCAAAGGCAAAAATAAGAATCTCATCACTTTGTGACAAAAAGAAGTTCTTCAGCCGATGGATAAATATTTGCTTGGCTTTAATAAGTATCTCAGGATACTTTTTGAAAATATCACGGCCTCGTCTTTTATTGGTTTTCAACCAAGGGTATTCTTTTGTGATAACATAATTAAGAATTAAACAGGTTAACATGTTGAACAGGAACTCTACAGCTACCCATACATATACATTTCTATAATAATACGCTATAACAATTTGTGTGATAGTTTTAAATATTGTTCCAGTTTGTGTCCATATAGATATTTTGTAGGTTTTTTGATCGCTGTCCAATAGAATTTGCCTGTAATTGATAAAATAGGCAATTATATTAGCTCCCAAATATGCATAAAAAGTAAAATAGATGATACCCCATGGAATATCGGATTTTGCAAAGATAAGAGGAAAGAATAGGCTGACAATAATACCTCCGCACATGATGATACTTCCGATAATTCGATAAAGCCATCCGAAAAGTGATACGATTTCGCAAATCTTTTTGTGATCACCTTGTTCTATAGGTTTATACAGAAAATAAGCAATACAGGTTCCAATACCAATTTCGCTGATATTTAGAAAACTAAGGATGCTGAAAATCGTACCTGTTAGACCAATAAACTCAACGCCAAGGCAATCCAAAAAAATACGGCGTGAAAAGAATGCCATAAAGATAGTGATAAAGTAGAAAATAAATCCTACTTTAGCGTTCATGATACTTTTATGTACTCTCTCAGATGCCATACTTATAGTTTTATTGCTTTAAAGAAAGATTTTGCATAGATCTCTTTGGTGAAAACTTTGTTTAAAGTATTACCTTGATATTTTTTGTAGTTAACTTTGATCTCTAAAACAGCCTTTGCAATATGAGCAGGTAAATCATCATCTTTGTTTAAAATAATATGCTTCTGACCAAGAAGAGTCTCGGCAATACCTCCGTCGTTAGTAGCAATAACAGGTAAGCCCATAGCAGTTGCTTCAATGCAGACCATACCAAGAGCTTCGTTAATACGAGATGGCACAATAGCTACATCAGCTATATTAAGATAGGAAGGCATTTGTGTATACGGAATAAATCCTGTAAATATGATCTTCCCACTTCTTTCATCTGACATTTTGTGAAGTTCTTCAAGGAAAATATTGCTTTGAACGCTGTCACCAAAGTTGTCGCCACCTACAATTAATAGTTTGATGTCAGGATAATCTTTCAGTAGTAAGAATGCCTGTATTAGTTCTTTGATGCCTTTTTGGGGCACAATACGTCCTGTATAAATAGCTACGAAGTCATTCTCGCAGAATCCAAACTGGTCACGTGGAATAGGGGTAATTTTTTCTTTGTTAAACTGCTGAGAATCTAATCCGTTGTAAACAATCTCAACATTTGTCTTTATGCCAATACTATCTATCTGCTGTTTGATATAGTTTGATACAACCAGAAATTTATAGGTTGCTTTCAAAATATCTTCCTTTTGTTTGGTATCAGGATTTATTAAATTTGTGTGAATATGGCTAATGATAGGTGTATTGCATTTCTGCGACAGCTTAATGGCAACAGGTGGCCTGTTTTCTAAAATAATCAAATCATATTTCTTTCGAGTTACTTTTTTAATAACACACTCGAAGAAATACTCCAAAGAGTAGAAATAATGGCTGTTTCGATGTAAAACCCCATATATTTTGGCGCATAAGCGAAACCATTTGCTGTGTGTGTTAATATATTGGTAATGGTTAACCTTAGATTTCAATGCTTGATGTTGCTTCACATCGGGATGCCATACACTATATACGGTTATGTCGTGCAATTGGTACAGCTCATTGTATTCAAGGTAGTAGTCTATCAAATTCTCGACAGCTCCACCTTGAACAGCAGGAACGGGCAAAATGCCTGATGTAATGACAGCAACTCTCATAATTGTTATTGCAAATATAATTATTATTATTGTTATATTAGCCAATTGTAACTTATTATTGGCTTATTTTAACGGTTGTTGGTTTTTGAAAAACCATATTTCTAGTACTTCATTAGAAAAAAGTAAATAAAAGAACTAAATTTCATCATTTCCCTATGAGGATTTTCAGTTTTGTACTAATGATTATTTCGTTGAGAATTGTGAGTAAGATTAAAGAAAGCACTACTATTATGAAATTCCTAAGATAAATGAATACTCCAGATGGATTATCGCATATATGTAGAAAGTTCATCATTTTAGTGACTGTCATGATGGCAATATCTTGTTGCCATACGAAATAGACCAATGAGTTCTGACCTATATAGGCAAGAATCCTATTATGCCATCTGTTAGAAATAATACAAGTAAGGAGGATTCCTACTATGGCGACAGTATATGCTAATGGCGCAAAACTGAATTGTGAGGCGCATAAATCGACCGTAGGATAGGGAATGTGACACATAATGATAGTCCCGATGATTGTAATAGCAAAGAACACAATGGTGTATATAAAATTATGCTTAGGGGAAATAATGTCGTTAAATTTTGGATATTGATGCAGGTCATGACCTAAGCAAAAGAATGGTAGAGATATTAAACTGATGTCTGTATTCCATGGTAAAGACGCTATTCCGTTATGCCATATTGATAATCCTATCATAGCCAATACACCAATGATAATCCATCTGCATAATATAGATGATACAGTTTTATAAAGTACGTAAGCTATGAGAAATTGCATAAATAGGGCTGCAATAAACCATAGTGTAGAGGCTCGTAGTTGAATGATATAATTTATGAGTAAATCTATTGGTTCGAAACCATAATGCAGGTTTATAAAGAAAAGAGGTATTCCTAATGTTATGTATGGCAATAATAATCCTTTTATTTTTGATCTTATAAACTCTATAGGCTTCTTGGAGGAGTTGAAAAAATAACCAGATAGAAAGAAGAATAAAGGAACATGAAAAGTATATAGCCATACTGATATAAAGTCATCTGCTACATGTCCATATATGACTAAAATAATACCATAGCCCTTGGCTATATCTGCCCATTTTATGCGTTCTTTCATTTTATTTGATACGATATTTGATGGTCTTCAGGATGCAACGTAAATAGCGTTTTAAAGTAATATTGTGTTTTTTTCGCTGCCACAACCAAAACCAGCTACGCGCCACAAAATTCTTGCGTATATCAAACTCCACCATGTCGTCTATATCTTGTTCCCCTTTTGTGTAAGCATCACGCATGATAAGTTTAATGAGTCGTTGATCCTCTTCATTTTCTTGATGTTTATTTGATACAAAAGACAGTTGCCATTTGACAGAATGGCGAACGGCCTCAATCTTATCCTCGATGCTATTCATGTCATGACTGATAGAAAGCCCATTTCCGCGATATTGGAAACCTACTTCCTTGGTGTTGGCAACTCCATGACTGGCTGCTGCAATAAAAGCACTAATATCATCGCTCTGCCAACCATAGGGCAGTTTGTAGAAACCGCCATTCTTCCGCAGTGTACTAGTCTTGAATAACCAATCACCAAGATGAGTGTTACGCGGATTGCACATTAGTGAATAAACAGATTCCCATTCTGGACGTTCTTCTAAAAGGCATACAAAATTGGAGTCATCGTCAATGATTTCACTGCGGGCATGAAACAAATCCAAATGAGGGTATTTAATGATTAAGTTAGCAAAATCTTGCAGACAGCGGGGTGTTAAATTGTCGTCATCCCCTATGCACATGAGGTAATCTCCTGTAGCGTATGATAGGCAGATGTTCCAGTTATCAACAACATCCTTGGCTCCACAGTTCCTTTCGTTTTTGAAATAGCGGATGCGTGGATCTGAATATTGGCCGACGATGACGTCAAGATCGTAAGGTGAGGCATCGTTAACTATCACCACCTCGTAGTTTTGATACGTCTGTGCTAACACGCTGTCTATAGTCTCCCGTAGATACTTTTTCTTGTAGGCTGGTATCGTAACGCTGAATTTGATTTGCTCTGCCATAATGAATATATTTGGGGCAAAGGTAGTAAATAATTGTGAAATATTCATGATTAATTATGTTTTTTATGTACCTTTGCCCCATTAAGATGATTATTCTCAGTCATTCAATATCAAATATGAAAATAGAAAAATGCTTTAGCATTGATGACGTACGAGTTCACCGAAGTGCCATAATGGGTATAGCTATGTTATCCATTATGTTATTTCACCAAGAGTTTTTGTCTGTTCCACCATTTAATGCTTTTCATTATTGTGGCTATTGGGGAGTGGAAATCTTTCTGTTCCTTTCTGGGATGGGGATGGTAAATTCATTAAATAGTCATTCCACTAGAGAATTCTATAAACGCCGTTTTATCAGACTATTTCCTGCATGCTTCTTGTTCGGTTCAATTAAAATTTTGTTTTACTATGCTACAAGTCCTGCTTTCTATGAGTTGTATGATGTTATGCATTTAGGGATGTTATCATTTTTCAGTCTAGACTTGTGGTTTATTAATGTTATAATCATTTATTATGCGATTAGTCCTGCTCTATATTATTGTTTGAAACGTTGGTCTGGCATCATGGTAGGCGTTGTTTTCCTATTATGTGTTTTGTCACATCTTTTTGTTGACCCAATTGCCGAATCAGATTGGTATAGTCCTTGGGGCATTGTTAATTGGACGTTGCGTCGTCTTCCTGTATTTTCAATAGGTATGTATGTGGGAATATACCCTCAAATATTATCAAGAAAAACAACATTAGTATGTAGTTGTTTGGCCTTTATTGCTGCAGTTGTTATGGTTTTAATTTCAAAAATCCCATCTCTTTTCAATTTTTGGGGATTTTTACGAAACTTATTTATTGCCGTGGGCACCGCTTTTATGGTCTATATATGTATATTCATGTTGGAAAAACTAAATAAGACTGCATATAGATTGTTGACTTCATTTGGGATAGTGTCTCTTGAGTTGTATCTTATTCATGAATTTGTATTTCGTACGTTTAATTTAGAGCTTAACGGGTCAGTTAACAATTTAATTCTGCTGTCTTTGGCATTTGCAATCTCGTTAATCGTGGCTTTTCTCGGTAAGTGGCTGTTGAGCAAGTTAGCGTAACTATTGTTAATTTCAAAGCATTTATTCTTCATGTATCCAGAGTTGAAGGAGTAAAAGTAGGATTTTTCCTGATTTTTTCTTTGCTATTCCATATAAAATGATTATTTTTGCAAGAAAGAAACGTAGAAATCATGCTTGACAGATTATATAAAAAAGAAGGTTCTTTCGCTATAGCGGTGTTTGCCAACGAGAAGTTTTCTTTGGAGGAACTTGATGAGCCTCATTTGGTGCTGAAGCATCAGATTAAGGATTTATGGCGACCCAAGCCGTTGCTCTATCAGGCAGATTCTTTTCTTTATGTGAAGGGCGAAGAGCTGTTCCTTTTTTATGAAATGCAGCATTGGGACGATCCGGGTGTAATAGCCATGCGCAGGACAAGAGATCTTAAAACTTGGACAGATCCTGTTGTAGTCCTACAACAACCTTTTCATTTGTCTTTCCCTTATGTATTTATGGATAAAGGTGTTGTTTATATGGTACCTGAGTCTCAAGAAAGCGATGCCGTTCATTTGTATAAAGCAGATAATGATAATTTGACATCATTTTCTAAAGTGCGTACCTTGCTGTATCAAGAACGTAAGGAGGGAATTCATTATAATTATAATGATAGTCACATTTTTATTAAGGACAATATCTATTATCTCTTTACGTCGTATCAGAAGGATTGGATGTACTATCAAGAACTTTTTGTTACAGATGATTTGCTGCATGGTAAATTTGTTCGTCATCCCCAATCACCTATTTGCATAAGTAATGAATTTGGTCGTAATGGAGGTTCGTTGATTGAGCTTGATGGGCTTTTGCTGCGAGTTACTCAGGACTGTCATGCCGATTATGGAGATAATGTTTCATTGATGGAGATTGATATGTTGACACCCAATGATTATCGTGAACATGTTTTTCGCAGGAATGTATTACCATCAAACAATATATTTCGTGAAGGTGGTCATCAGTTAAATATCATCCGTTTTAAAAATAATTATGTGTATGCAACAGATTACAAGGAGAATCGGTGGGCATGGTATAGGCTTTGGATAGCTTTCCTTACAAAACTAAAACTGCACAAACATAGAGGATGAAGATATTATTTCTAGTATATCACGGATTTTCTGAGCATAGTGGAATTTCTAAGAAAATACACTATCAGGTGAAAGGCCTCAGACAGAATGGACATGAGGTTCATTTGTGCTATTATGATCGTGGGGCTAATGGGCATTGGCAACGTCTGATAGATGATAGTGAAGTGCTGGATGATTTTGGTAAGGGTAAAATGGCAGGATTGCGTCAGCGTATAAGTTATAATGCTATTTTTGACTATTGTGTTGAGCGGCATATTCAGATGGTGTATGCTCGTTGCTTTCAAAATGCAAATCCTTGGCTTATACATTTCTTTGGTCGGCTAAAGAAAATTGGAATTAAGGCTGTAATGGAAATACCAACCTATCCGTATGATATGGAGTTCGAAGGTTTTTCTCACATAGAACGCCTACAACTGCGCATAGATCAGTTATTCCGTAAGAGATTAGCTCGCCAATTGGAAGCTATAGTAACCTTTACAAATCAAGAAAAAATTTGGGGGCAGCGAACTATTCGCATCAGTAATGGGGTTGACCTTGATAGTATACCCCTTCACTCTTCTCAGCCTTTATTACATAATCCTCTTCATATTATAGCTGTGGCTGAAGTTCATTATTGGCATGGTTATGACCGCCTAATTGATGGTCTTGGGAAATACTACAAAGAATTAAGAGATAAACGTACGAAAGGAAAAGAAGTGTTTTTCCATATTGTTGGAGGTGTTTGGAAGTCGGAGATGTTTAACGATATGCATGCACCAGGCTTTTCAGAACTTATCAATAAATATGGCATTGAGGATAAAGTGATTTTCCATGGTCAACTGTTTGGCGACGAGTTAAATGCAGTTTTCAATCAGTGTTGCTTTGCTGTGGGAAGCTTGGCTCGCCATCGTTGTGGTATTAGTGATATAAAGACACTAAAAAATAGAGAATATGCCAGTCGTGGATTACCTTTTGTGTACTCAGAAAATGATAGCGACTTCGATCATCAGCCATATGTATTGAAAGTTTCGGCAGACGAAACACCTGTTGATATTACACGTATTATAACATTTGTAGAACAATTGCGTATGACGCCACAGGAAATCCGCCAAACGGTGGAACACCTGTCTTGGAAGGTCCAAATGCAAAAAGTTGTGGAGGGCATACTATGAAAATTGTTTTTTTACATCATGCCAACGTATGTCGTGGTGGTATTGAGCGAATGCTTTGTACAAAGGCCAATTTCCTTGCAGAGCAGGATGATTTTGAAGTCACATTGTTGACATATGAGCAGAATGATACTCCTTATCCATACCCATTGTCACCTAAAGTAAAGTGTGTAGATTTGGGAGTCAGACTTTATTCGGCATATAGATATCACTATCCTATGCGATATTTTGTGAAACGATATCTCCGGTATCAGTTGTCTTCTGCACTAAAAGGATACTTGAATCAGTATAAGCCAGATGTCGTAGTTTGTACGGATAAGGATGCGAACGAATTAAATGTATTGTCGCGTGTCAGTGTCAAGGAGAAACTAATTGTAGAGGCTCATACGGGGATGATAGATCATTGGTTATCGGTACGTCGTGCAACCAATGGTTTTAAGCAATTCATCGCAAAACGAGAGTTACAGAAATTGCAAAAGGCAGTTTCTAAGTACGATATCTTGATAGCTTTGACTAAGGAAGATGCTGAATGCTGGAATCCCTTTGTGAACACGGTCATCATCCCTAACTATTATATCACTCATACTGATAAGTTTGCGGATTTAACCATAGAGAAAAAACGAGTTATATCGGTAGGTCGATTGGACTATCAAAAAGGGCAGGATATGTTGTTACAGGCATGGGCGAAGGTTGGGTCTAAACATCCAGATTGGAAACTTGATATTTATGGTGATGGTACAGAGAAAATGGCTTTGAATGAACAAATCCTCAATCTCAATTTAAAAAATGTAACCATCTATCCATCAACCACTGATATATATTCAGAATATCAGCAAAGTGATTTTCTTGTATGCTCTTCTCGTTGGGAATCATTCGGATTAATAATAATTGAGGCGATGTCATGTGGAATTCCCGTTGTGTCTTTTGATTGTGATAACGGTCCTCGTAATATTATCACAAATGGTATAGATGGTCTGTTGGCTCAGAATGGTAATGTGGAGGATCTTGCAGTAAAGATGAATGAAATATTAGAGAATGTATCACGTCGTCAAGGAATGGGAAACAACGCTCGCAAAAATGTTGAACGTTTCAGAGATGAAAATGTTATTAAGCAGTATCAAGAACTATATCAGAAATTATAGCATATCCTCATCCTTCATTGTCATGCTCTGTATGGATGAATTCTGTATTCTTGCGGTCTATCTTCAGAATGTTAAGAATCATCTTCCAAACCAGTATAGGTATAGAGAATAGTTTGCCAAATACAGAATGTTTGCGTAACTGTCGAGGTGTTGATACATAGAGGGATATGCAGATAAATAGGAATAACAGCCACCATTTTAAACACCATTCTCTGGAGAGTAGGGTAATCATACATGCTAACATGAAAGTTAGTACAATGAGCATGGAACGGGGAATCAGCGCCTGCTGTACGGTTTTGTCTATAAAGTCAATGTTCCCTGTCATGATAGCATGGGGGATATAGGGAAGCATTCTGAACAGGCTCTGAATCTGGGCTGTCATCCATCGCAGACGCTGTTTCTGGAAATTATCTTTGTTGCTGACCTTTTCGTCAAACACAGGAATGCTTTCCTCATAATGGATGTATATCTCTTGCATGAGGAGAAGGGATTCCAGTTCTCGGTCTTCACCGGCAGTACTGAGTTTATAGACATTCTTCCTAAACCATTTGAAATCAAAGCACATACCTGAGCCAATTAATGCAGAAGACAAGCCAATGCGATTATGAGCCTTGCGGAAAATGGTGTTGTTGATTTCCTCGCTGACACCATCAAGCACCGCAATATCGTTATTACTGTTTTTTGCACAGCGATGGCACTGAATAGCTTTGTAGCCTTTGGCGCAAACTTCATTGAGCTTCTCCAGGAAATCTGATTCCACAACATTGTCTGCATCCAAAATAACCACATAGTCGTAGTCATCCTTAATCTGGTCCATGGCATATTGCATGGCCTTCGCCTTGCTACTCTTTTCAAAAACAGGAGTCAACAGAGTGATGGGTAGTTCACGAAGCTGGTTGTTAGTTTCCTCTGTCATGTGGTCGGAGATAACTGCAACGTGGAAACCGTCGTATGGATAGTATTGCCCCAGGGTTTTGCGTACAGAGGGAACAATGACACGGTCTTCATTATAAGCTGGATATAATATAAGGAATTTATATTCCAGATTTTCGCGTGTTGCTGCAAGTCTTCCAGAGAAATAAGTGACCAGACGAGATACTGGTTTCTTCCACATGAGGGATACGAGTGCAAAGAACAAGATATAAGCTCCTGAGGCAGCTAAGAGCAACCAAAGGAAAATTTCTACGATATGTATTAATAGCCAAATCATGATTGAAAATTATAGTTTTTGGTTAGCGTATGTTTTGAGGCGTCTGCCAATAATGGTCTTGGAGAAAATGGAACTAAGAAAGATGATAGGTAGCATGTAGAATGTCTTGTCCCATTTGTCATCGACCAGATAATTGGGAGTGGCTATCGCAAAGATAAAGAGTACGATAGCGAATAATGCCCACCATTTAAGTGCTAAGGAGAAATAGATGAAGGGCATTACAACGCCCATCAGCAGGATAATTCCCATCATAATCATACGTGGAAGTAACATCCATTGGAAGATTTTGTCTATCAAATTGTAATGTTTTGTAAATAGTGCCATGGGCAAATAGAGGATATTTCTGATAATGTTTGAGAACTGTGAAGCTATCCAACGTCCACGCTGACGATTGAAATCCTCTGCCTTACGATATTTTTCCTCAAAGACCATGATATCATCGAAATAATCGATGAAGATATGTTGACGAAGCAGGCGGATTTCCAGCTCCTTATCGTCAAATATGGTGTCAATAGTCATGATGTTCTCCTTAAACCAGTTGAAATCGAAAGCCATTGCGGAACCTGCCGATGCAGCGGAAAGTCCTAAGGCGATGTGCCCACGGCGGAAAATAGTATTGTTGATTTCCTCAAAGGTGGCACTCAGACGGGCCGATGCCGTATCACGGTTTTGTGATAAACGATGTGCCTGAATGGCTTTGGTGCCTGCCGATTCATAAGCATCATTCATCTTTTCCAGAAAATCGGGTTCCACAATGTTTCCTGCATTAAGGATCACCACAATATCATAGATTTTGAATTGAGGAAGGTTATTGATTGCCAACTGCAAAGATTTGGCTCTTGAACTTTTCTCAAAATTCGGAGTTAAAAGCGTGACAGGCTGCTGGGCCATTCGGAAGTTGCTAATCTCGTCAATATGATCGGAGACAACTGTAATATCAAAGAGTCGTTGGGGATAGGTCTGTCCTAAAGCAGCCCGCACAGTATGTTCTGCGCCGATACCATTTTTATAGACAGGAATCAAAATTATAAAACGGTTTTGTTTCTTGGCTTTAGGGACATCGGTATGTTTGCCGAATAAGGATGCCAGTGCAAACACCGCCAAGTATAGAACGGTGGCTGACACGAATATGAACAGTGTTATATCGACATAATATATGATTCTCCAGAAATCCATCATGTTATCGTTTTATGAAACTAACAATACCACGAGTTGTGGCTCGAATTAAATCCCAGCGCCGTAGGAAAGCATATTTCAGCATATCCCTTGTGGCGACAAGGCTAATTAAATAGAGATAGGAAATGTATTTTGCCATTCCTTGTTGGTTACGCTGGGTAAACAGAAGTCTGTTGCGAGTAATATAGTACGTCCGTAGTGGACTGTTCTGCCCTGTAGCCTGACTTTCTTTGTGGAAAACGGTACATGCTGGCTCATACCAGATTTTATAACCTGACCGGCGAATCATCATAGACCAGTCGAGCTCCTCATAGTAGAGGAAGTAGCACTCGGGCATGAGTCCTGCTTTCTCTATTACCTCTTTTTTGACCATCATGGCTGCTCCATGAGCATAAGGGGTAAAATGGGCCGTGTCATATTGTCCCTGATCAGTTTCTCCACACCCAATTGCCTTGTTGCGCATGGTAATAGGAGAGAGTGGGGTATAGCCGGCAAACTGAATCAATTGAGAACCCCAAGAGAATTTAATCTTAGGACAAACCATACCAATTATAGAAGAAGACTCCAAACAAGTGATAAGAGGTCTGAGGTCTGAAGTCTGAGGTTTGAGTACCGTGTCGTTGTTTAAGAAAAACAGGAATTTGCCTTGAGCAGCTTTAATCCCTAGATTATTACCACCTGCAAACCCTAAATTTTCTTTTGAACGGACTACTTTTACTTGGGGATAACGTTGCTCAATGACGGTCGCTTCATCTTGCGTAGAGGCATTATCTACCACGATTACCTCTATGGACTTATCCTCTAAAGGTAAAGTGTCTATCAATTCGCAGGTATCCTTCAATCCGTTGTAATTGATAGTAATGATAGACAATCGTATTATATCCAATTAAAAATATCTTTTACTCGTGACTGTTTCTTTTTCTCTAATCTTATCCTTTTTTTCTCTTCTTTTTGGGCATTCATTTCTTGCTCCCATGAGTCAAATTTCCCCTGAATACTTGGTAGCAAATATACAATGGCCATTCCACCATAGTAAAGAATGATATTAGGATATTGAAGCATGATATGGTTCGCATATCCGCCTGCATTAATGCCCAAAAAGGCACAACAAAAAATAGCTCCGATACCTTGGCATATTTGGGAACGTAATCTGAAGAGCGTAATGATACAACCTCCTGTGAGGATGATGATATTCATGCTTGCAAAGAAAATGACACCAACAATACCCGTACGCTGCCAGAAGAACACATAAGTAGAGTCGTTAGAGGTTTCATAAACCACCCTATATTTATGGTAGGCAGGAATGGTTGCCTCATTGATGTTCATTCCTAACCCAAAGGGGGCATCCTGAAGATATTTTTTTAAAGCCTTTTTGTTCATGTCACGAACACTTAAAGAGGCGTCGTCTTTATTAAAGGCGGTACGCATGCGGCGAATTAATATATTATTATCTCCTATTTTAGTAAATGCGAGAAAAGAAACGAAGAGACTGCCGCAAATAATGACAGGTATGGCAATCTTTATTGATTTAGATAGGATTACATATAGTGCAATACCGACCAGAAAACAAAATATACCAGAACGAGTACCGGAAGTAAACATACCATAGGTGCTAAATACCCCAGCTGTTATGAATAATAATTTGTCTTTTCGTAATGGAGTGGTTATGGCAGCAATATAAAAGGCTACAGCAGAGGATGCGATACAACAGCCAAAATTAGCAGCATCAGAGAAAAAGGAGAAATAACGAATGGAACCACCGATGATATGTGTTCGCATGGCTCCCGCTGCTAACCATCTCCATTCCCATTCGTCGAACCAAAATGTCTTTTGTTTCCATGCCCATATACCTGCCAAAATAGAGAAAATTGCCCATAGCCGAAGAAATGTCATGATTCGTTGAGGAGTACGAATCAGTTTGGTTACCATAAAGTAGGCAAGAAGAAAATAGAACGAATAGAAAGTCATATTTAGAAGCCAATCAGACATGCTGAATGGTAACTGGCAGGTGTCGTTAAAGGCTTGGGTGAATAGATAAAAAGTCCAAACAAGAAGAACGATGAGCATAGGGGTTCCATAGCGGGTTTCTTCTGTCCTGTTGGGGTTGAAAATCATAACCATTAGAAGCGCTAATTGAGGACCGAATGTAATGGCAGAAATTTGTATGGGAATGTCTACATATCTTCCTACACCCATTATAAAGTAATTGATGGTAAAGATAACCCAAAAGAAAGTCCCTGTGTGGTTGTAGGCCAGAACAATCCCGATAATCATTGCAGGAATCAGACAGACTAATGCATAGCCAACAACTCCCATAGTGTAAAACTCATATAAGGCAAGTAAAAACAGAAGAAAGAGTAATGAAACTCTTCCTCTGTTTTCTTTTGCATATAACTTTATTGCCTTATTTGCCATTTATAATGCATGTTGATTCTCAGTTGCTGTCAAGCCTAATTGTGACATGCGGTAAACAAAATTACTGAACTTAGTATAGGGTGGTAATTGTCCTACAAACTCTTCAACGGCATAGCGATTGGCTTCAGTAAGATACATAAAGAGGGTATTTTTGTGCTCATCATCTAACATCGCCTGTAATTCCTTAAGTGCTTTCTGGTCGACATCTTTCCAAGTGCGATTGGCGCGGGTGACCATCAAATTGATGGTTCCCATGTTCAACAGAGCCGGCGAAATGGAGTTATCGTCCATATTGGGATATTCTATGATGGCAATCTCATTGGGAAGGATGTCAGGACAAAGATCTGTAATATCCTTAGCCAAAATGAATTTACTGTCCTCTGCTAGAAAATCCTCATCGTAGGTCAAACGACGAACCTCCAAACCAATGGAAATCCAGTAATTTTCCAATTCCTGAGCCAAATAACTCTTGCCATTACCGGAATCTGTGGAAATCAGGTTGAGCACATTCTGTTGTCCCTCTTTAAAATGAGGTAAGAGTGATTTGCTCAATTGCTTGACTGCCATATCTGCAATAGTTTTGTTGAAACGACGATAGCGAAGGTTGCTTTCCTTGGGGAAACATCCCATGACTGGGATTTTGGTGATACGTTCAGAGCGCATACGGTCACGCAAGGTGCGATCGAGCATCTCTATTACAAAGAACCACAATGCCGTCAGAATGAGTGTTAGTATAAAGACAGACAATAGAATCATGATTCGGTTGGTAGGCTGTGCATTCAGCGGGAACATAGGGGGATTCAATACACGCAGGGAAGATGTTGACATTCTTAAGTTCTGTTGGCGCATTCGGGCAGAGTTCAGAGCTTTCAACATTTCCATATAGTTTCCTTCAATAAATCCGATATGTCGTGTCTTACGGTCTAATGTGGCACCAATAGGAGCATAAAACAAATATTGGTTGTCCAAATTGGTTTTCATGATGTCGGTTGCCGTCATCTCAGCCTTGGTTTTTTCCAACAAAAGGAGTTGTTCTAACCATTTGGCCAACATGTCATTTGCCCTAATACCAGTTTCGGTGCTAAAGGTCGCAGCCTCAATATCTTTGGTGAGCTGAGAAACGCGTCCTGTTGCTTTTTGTAAATCACGTTGGGCCTTAGCCAATTCTTGTTGTGACTCGTTATCTTGTCCACCACTTTCGCTGCTCATGAGTCGGAGGTTGGAAATACGAGACTGGATACGAGAAATGTCGCGAACTTGGTTGGTGAATTCTGTATTGGATCGAATAATTTGTGTGCGATTTCCCAATTGACGTTCCAAATAATCAAGCAGAGCTTTGGAAGTAGTATAATTCATCAACTGGTCATTGCGGAAATTCTGTTGCTGTGCTTCCAAACCAGTTAAAGCTTTGGTCTGTTCTTCGTAATTTATAATTTTCTTTGAAATATTGTAGCGAATCAAGTCATCTTCTGCATTGGTCAATATTTTATAAAGACGCCCAACTTCTTTTTCAAAGAATCGGATGACATTGTTGGTTTCACCAAAACGAAGTTGCTGGTATTGACGGGCAAATACCTTGTTAAGGATTTCCAAGGTATTATAGGCAATACCTGCATCATTGGCAGAATAACCAATATCAATAATATCACTAAAATCCAACTGAAGGACTTTCAAATGAGCAGTTATGTTGTCAATGCCAAAATAGGGATGAAAATTCAAAAGTCCAAAAAGATAGTTGTTTTGAGAGGGCTTTTCGTAGGCCTTTAAATTGGCATAAGTCTGATCCTCATTGTTGTGATTAATGAGTGCTTTGACCTCAGCAGGAACGGTTGCATTTAATTGGCGG
>Ga0326512_10001408_pt1 | contig 18683 bp, 27 predicted proteins | sample 1_2617_0518_D_FD_203652 | JGI IMG/M metagenome (GOLD analysis project Ga0326512, IMG submission 203652) | Bovine rumen microbial communities from UC Davis, California, United States - 1_2617_0518 | ecosystem: Host-associated > Mammals > Digestive system > Stomach > Rumen | place: USA... | reverse complement strand
ATGAAGGAGGGGGGTGGAGTCGAAAAGACCCCCTCCCCCTTGTTTCGAGCTATTAAGCCCGCATTAGTCGTACCAAACAAAGTCCTTATGCTAAAATGCTTTCATAATATTTTATTTAAAGCATTTAAACAACGTTTTGCTTCTTTTTAAAAGTATTTGGTGTTACAATGATGTAGATTCCAATTGGATCTTCACGAACTATTTGTAACATTGCCAAATTGTCATAATATTGCTGTGATCGCTCCGATAAATCAGTAGAATTGACGGAGACACGAGCTAAGTATTCACATGTATGATGACCATTAGCATAATCATATGCTAACCATTCATCCCATTGTGTGAATGGATCATATGGATTGTCAACTGTAGACAACATCCATTCTTCTTCACCCATAAGTCAGCCTCCTTTCTACTTCATATACTTGGATACGGTAGATGTAGAAACACCTAAAGCCTTAGCAACATCGCTAATCGTGTAAGCAGGACTGTTAGCCATTGCTTTTATCCTTGCAATCATTCCAGGAGTGATCTTAGCAGCACTTTTAGGAGTTGCCATTCGTCTAAGATGATCTGCATCAGCAGCATCAAACATTTTATTTAGGGTTGTCTTTGGTATAGCGCCTGCTTGAACAGCTTCCCATTCCTTATCAGTAAAAACAAAGGGTGTTTTCTTGGCTCCAACACGAGCTCGAGCACCAGCAAGAGCTTGACCTCTTATTTTCTTCAAATCTTCATTGTCTAAGTCCTTATTAGTGTCTTTAACTCTTTGTTCATACTCTTGATTTGCTATTCTTTGAGCTAAACGCTCTTTTGGTTTGTTCTGATTCGAAAGTTCAAGCTTATGTTTCAAAGATTCTACTTCTTTTGCATACTTTTGTGTCATAGATTTGTTAACTTCTATGTCTTTTATGCGTAAAGTCTCTTTTCTTGTGTCATTTGCTAATGATTTGAGCTGGTTGGCATATGTTGCATATGCTATTTCCATTTGGGTTGGATGTTTCGACATTAGTTCTCTTGCATCTTTAGCTGTTGACATTCTTGTTACTTCCATCAGAACAGGCTTTTCTTCACCAGACTTGTTCTTATACGTCTTACCGGTCTCTCTATAGATAATCTCACCTGTTTTAGGATCAATGTGACGTGTATCATAGCGAGTTGGTATACGTTCTGTTGATTTAGCTCTAGAAACAATGGTAGAAGCACCACCTTCTTGATAAAGTTTCTTCAATTCGGCTATATTATTGTCTTTAAAAGACTTTTTATAGTCCAAATGGTGCTTCTCTGAATCTATGACCACCATAGAATGTCTTACGGCCCTCTCTATTTCATCATCTGTGGCACCTTTTATAGTCATATCGGTGATTAGATTAGAAACTTTACCCATTTCTCTTTGTTTTGTAGCTCCTTTAATTCTAGGAGCGGTGTTTGGAAGGGCATAATCTTTAGGGTCGAAGTCTTTCAAGCCATCAAGAGGTGGTTTTGTCTGAATATTAACAGTTCTACGCCCATTCCTGGTCACTGGTATGACTAGGGCGGTATCCCCATCGAAATCGGCACCAGAAAGCTGCTGGGCTGTCTTAATATTTATACCCACGGCATCTTTTGGGTTACCTAGCATCCTCTTTGAAGGAGGATGGTTGTTATTAACAACCAATTCTGGAATCTCAAACTTACCACCATGAGGGTACCGGACTAGTACTACACGTTCACCATTCCTTAGGTGTGGGGCATAGATCTGTCCATCTGGTAAGCTTGGTACAGGTAGTAATACCTTAGCTGCCTGACCTGGTAAGTGGGCTGCTTTTAAGTGTACTGCAGAGGCATCGCAATCAGCAGCGAAGTCTGTTAACATACGCTTACGAAGGGTAGGGTTGGTGATCTTCATGATCTCATCCCTTTCTGCCAGTTTATCGGCATAAGAGATGGATAGCTGCTTCTTAGCTAAGTCCACCGGCTGCTTAGAAAGAAACTGAGAGGCTAGAGTCTTACTCCAGTTCTCCCAATCACCTTCCTCATTGACAATATTTATAGCAGATCCCTTCTTCTGTGTGAATACCCTCTGATCCTCTGTCTTTATAGTAGCACCAAAAGGATTTGCTTCATCTGTCTTCATTACTTTGAGTACTTGTTTAGCTTCTGGGTCATCTTTAACTAACAATGGGGTACCAACCTTCTTGTTTGTATTAAAGATTATGTCTACTCCAGGCGGAAAGTCCTTATCTTCGCCATAGATAGCCATACCCTTAAGATAATGTGTGCCATCTACAGCTATACGAACCTGAGCATAGTTAGCTCTGCCCAAAGACAGATCATCTACACCTCTTCGTATCTCTATAACACCATCTTTGCTTTCTCCACCCTCTTCGGCATACCTACAAGCTACTCTTTTACTCTTAACACTTGTAAAAGGCTCTAATCCAAGAGCTGTAACCTGACCATCATCATCTACGACTCGATTCTTACCAACTGGCTCAATCTTATCGTAGTTATCGTATACTTCTTTAATGGTTGTACCAGGTGGGCAAAGAGTTTTTGTGGTGGTTTTATTATCTTTGATACCCATCTGCTCTTTATAGATGTTATAACGCTCATAACCCTGCTCTTCAAGCATCTGTATAGCTGCCTTAAGCTTAGTTTCTGTAACACCAAAGGTAATCTCAGTACCCGCACCAACATCTAAGTACTGTTTTGTCTCTAATTCTTTCTTCAAAAGGTTGGCAACATTAGTAGTGGCATTGGATCTCTCATTTATAGCATCATCTAACAAACTACGAAATGATGATTCATTCTTAAGACCCATAATCTTGGCACCTTCAGTGGCGCCTACTCCTTTAGCTGCCAATTCTTGTGCCTGCTTAACTAGGATAGCACGGTTATGCTCCTTAGCAATGGTTATCTTGTTACGAACGACTTCCATTTTTAGATCAGTAGCCTTAGCGATCTCTTCAACAGACTTACCAGCCTCACGCATAGCTACTACTTTTGCTGTGGCTTCACGTTCATGTAGCTGTTTAAGATTATTAAGGCCAAGACCTTTCACAATTTCCTCATCACTGAGGCCTTGCTTTCGCAAATTTCGTACCATTTGCGTGAATCCATCATCCAATCTCTGGAATGAATGTTCACCACTACCCCAAGCATAACGACCCGAATGAGGTATCAAACCTTCATGAGGCGTACCCTTGTGCATCAGCCAATCTTCCATCAAATATCAACTCCTTCATCCATCAAAACTTTATTGAATGTTACTATCTTATCGATTATAGGAGCGATATCCTCTGCAGTTGGATGTCCTTCCTGATAATCGTCGTTTTGGTAGAGGCGTAAGTAAATATCAATCTCACCCGGCTTATACTTGTACTCCAAACAAAACAGAGCAGCATAAATCTCCAATTGATGGAATGACGGTTTAGTAACGCCTGTCTTCAAATCATGTATCCTTAACACCTTAGTCCTTTCATTAAAGGATATGGCATCAGCTGTACCAAAGAAATAAGGTGAATAATAAAGAACTTGCTCTGGCTGCATACGAAACCCTATAGCATCGTTAACATAGAGAGCAATTGTCTGCCTACCACGAAGCTTAGTACGATACTTAATACAACTAGCTGCATGGGCATGCAATTCTGTACCAAGTTTCTTAGCTTGGTTTGATCTAAACACTTGAAGCATCTTGTCAACATCATAATTTATCCAATGATACTGACTTGCACCAAAAGTTGCATGCAATCCTTCAAGATTTGAATGTTCGTTCCATTGCATCTAATACCTCACTTTCATTCTCTGGAAATATAAATGATGAAAAGGACATATCGTTAAACTTTTCAACATAATATTCCTGGTTAGGCCGTTTATGAGCTTTCGCTGATTGCTTAACCTCTAACATCGCCCAATGCTTACCATTCAATATCAATAGATCGGGGCAGCCCTGAAGCCTAGTAGCGTCGGTCTTCATGACTATAGACTCGGGAAAGCGCTTTTTAATACGTTTCACGAGTCCAGATTGATAAGTCGACTCTCTTGGCATAAATATCAATCCCCCTTTCTAATGATATAAAGTTGAGGAGTTAGGTATGGACAACAAAAAGAGGAGAGCAACAAGCTGAAAATCAGCGAGTTACTCTATCTCCTCTCATTAGAGCAATTGTTTTTGACGCGAATTACATTTTGCTCAAAAATCGGCTTTCGTTGAAGTTTCTCTTGTTAGCTAGGGACCTTCCAATGGCAATATCAATAGGTGAGTTAGATTTTAGGATGTAATAATACAAATCTTCATAAGGTGTATTCATCCTGTCAATCCTTCCCATAGCCTGTTCGGTCATTTTGTAACTATAGCTTTGTGAGTAAAATATCATTGAGTCTGTTGTAATGCAATTCCAGCCTTCTGCGCCAGCAGAGTACTGTACTAAATATGCCCAACGATCTCCTTCAGGAAGCTTCTCATGCTTCTCGCCATTCCACTCGCTATATGGAATATCCATTTTACCACAAATGTCTCTTAAAGTCTCTAGCTCATAAGTAAAGTTGTAAAATATAATACTTTTAGGTATGTCTTCAAGTAGATCAATCAGTTTTAAGACACGAGAAGGATCTGTATTAGTAACCTTCCTAAGCAAATATCCAAGTTTACCTTGTTCTGGAACTGGTTCATCATCAAACACATTCCATCTATCAACGGCAACCCTACGATATAGTGCTTTACTATAATCACATTTAACAACAATCTTTCTTCTGGTTGTATGCCTATCAAACTTCATGTCTATCAAAATATCATTACGATACTTTATAAGTGGTCCTTGATTTACATATCTATCAATCTGAGGATAAGTTGTATGTGGTGCATAGACAACATGCTTTCTGACAAACTCAGTCTTATTCTTAAAATATCCATTAGCTATAAATACAGGAATATAGTCGGACCAAGTATCACCAGGTGTGGCTGACAGTAATATCCAATGATTCTTTCTTGCTATGTTTAGGAATGATTTAGTCCAAGCTCCATAACCAACAACTCGCTGCTCATCAAATATAAACATAGCTCCATACTCATCTTTGTATTTCTTGATGTTATTCCAAGAATCAATGTAAACCTCAACCTGTTGCTCTTCTTTGTTTTCCCTAGTAAGCCCAAATGGTAACAACTCTTCATCCCATTCCATAGAATCTCGTTTCTTAGCTGTTGTAATTATAAACAAATTCCTAGGCTCTTCCATTGGACCATATTGACCTTTGCCATTAATATTGAGCTGACCCTCACATACTTTTAAATAGTAGTATGCGAGAGCAGCTCTAGATTTACCAGATCCAACCGATCCACAAAGAATACAACCATTACGCATCTTGTCTATTGCTTCTAACTGATGAGAATATAAATTAATCATGACTCTCCCTGCAATGTTCACAATCACCATTACATACATGATGATCACAGTCAGAATACTTCTGCTCCAAATAATCCTCAGCGATAGTTACAAACATGCTCTTCAAATATGCAGATATACCAGCTCTACCATTTACATCATACTCGTAAGGACGTATAACGAGATCAACATTCTCAATCTCTGCCCAATCGAGCATGTCCACTGTATCTTCTGTGATCTCAGTTCTACCACTTGAAGATATCAATGTAATCTTCGGAGGACGAGCACCATACTGCACTTTGACCTGCAAATATGGCTGCGGCTCATCTCCTTCTTCTCTCGGTTTCAAAGTTTTCACATTCCATCCATCTGTCATTAACTGATCTGCCAGTTCCGGATCGATGATCACACAAAAGTTACGTCTTCCTTTAGCATTGTAAGTTCTCTCTTCGCCACGGAAGTTACGGAACAATATTCTTGCTCCTTCGATTGTTACATTAGGGATACTCTTCTTTTCATTTTTCTTAGCCATTTTTCTTTACCTCCTGTATGTTTGCTGTGAAATATGGTACTTCATTATCCAGATCCTTGGGAACATCAACAAAGTTGTTCACAAGGATCGCAGATTCATCTAGGAATTGCTCAACATCTCCAAACTCGGCAATCTTTGCTTTAGAGTCTTCAATCTGAGCATCATAATAGGAAATATCAATGTCCTGCTCTTTATCGAGTTGTTGGACCATCTCTACATCCATCCAACGATAACCTTTGCTACCTGGAGCGGCTACATACTTATCATTTCTGAGAACCATAAGCATTCCACCACCACATTCAGGTTTGATTGGAACAAAGGCACCAGTCTTACCAATAAATTTATAATTATGGTTATCTTCTGGGAGATCCTCATTCATATCCAAATATAAATCACCCTTATGAGCTTCTTTAGTCTCCCAATAATCTCTATACTCCATTTCTTCGTGAGAGAAGAGCGGTTTGAAAATATAAGGTCTTGCAAACTCGGTTCCTGTTGCAGTCCAACCTCCATCACGCTCTTTTGCAATATACACTGCATCATTGATCAAGCAAATTCTCTCATAATCAGACTCAATCTCAAATTCATAGCCATACTTGGCTCCAAAGTCAAATATAAATTTCTCATCCTCTTTTGTGGCATCTGCGATCTTTATAGAATCTGTCTTGATGTGAACAACTTTCATACCTCGTTCCATACAAGCATTCTTTAGATCAACCATAAACAAAGCACCACGCTTAGCAACTATATTGTCTATGTTACGTGGATCTTTAAACTCATTATCAAATTTGGCTGCTGTCAAACCATATATTGAGTTAATAACTGTCTTTAGTGCATTAGACAAATCTTTCAAAGTATACTCAGCTTTACCAGATTTAATCTCGTCTACAAATGGGGTTAACTTACCATCCAAAATATCACCAAGCTTATCAAGCTCATTTCTTTTTATATGAATTCTGGCTTGTTTAAGCTCGCTAAATATCTTTGTATATCTTGGACCAAACAAATTCAAAGCCTCAATACTTGATGGGTGCATACTTGCAACATCAAAAGTCTTAACATTTGCATATATACCTGGATTAGCCCATACATATCCGCCTTCTCCTACTAATTCACCACGATATGTGCTCTTACCAGCATCAAATTCATACCCTGGAAACATCTCAGAAAGGTCTGTATAGACAAATTCTCCCTGTGGCTTACGATTACTGCCAAATATAATACGTTTAGAGTGGCTATTTGTACTGTCATTGACACTCAAACCACTCAACTGGGCTAATATCTCCCTTGCAGTGAAATCACCCTGTAAATGATCAAATACGGCCTCTGTGGATATAACGTCATTATCACAATATTCAGCCACTTTAACCCATAATTCTTTCGGAACCGGCTTATCCCATGGTAAACCTAACTCTTGATGGTGTAATCCGAGCTTAATCTCCCATTTCTTAAGACTCATCTTATTATACGACGATGCAAAGTCATACACATCAGTATAAGACAAATTATAAGCCTCTCCAAAGAACGCATTCTTGCTACCAGATATAATCCGCTGACTCAACTCATACAATTCCATATTATTGTATCCCATCATTCTTGCATACATAATATGGTTATCATATCGTCTGCAGTTAAAACCAACCAATCTCGAGTTCTTAACTAAATCCTCAATCTCATCAGGAGAAGGGTTAATCATTCGAACTACCGAATTTCCTTCCCCAGCTTTTTTCCAATTCACAAGGAACAAGTTAGGAAAAACCTCTACATCATAAAATATCAATGGCTTATCACTGTTGTCAATAACTACATTCTCTCTGTCCTCAGACTTAAACTTCATCTGATTTACCAACTTGATGCAAATATCACGCTGGTTCGTGCTACTCATAGCGAAAGCAAGTATACGAGGTCTCATAGGTGTAAGGTCATAAGAGATACCGGAAGCATATGCGTCATCAAACATCTTCTTCATAAAATCTACTTCTGGCTTGGTTGCTCCATGATGTTTCTTAGCCAAACAATCCTCGATTCCTTTCATCAATTGCTTTTCACTTTTATACCCATCAAAGTCGAGCATCTTTTTTCCTCCCTTCTTCAAAGGTAATCCTGAACTGATAGAGGCAATGGAAATATCATTACATTTACTTAAACGTCTTCTTAAAGACGCATTACCTGTAAACTTCTTAATCTCTATATCATTGTCAATTCGGTTGGCTAATTGACTAATGTCTCCATCGTAAATATAATGCAAGTGCAATCCACCGCCAGATTTGCTAAACTCCGCATAAGTTGCTGGCCATTTAGCTGCTTCTGCTAAATTCTTTTTAGCATCTTTCGCTCCTTTCTCATTTTTAAAATCAAAGTCAATAACTATATGATTACCAGGCATCAAAATATAATGTGTTTTGGTTGTATCTAAGCCTGATAAGTACGTGTTAACATTGTCCCACTTATGCATGGGCTTCTCATCTGCTGTAGCATATTGAGCTTTGCAATCTTTTAATACTTCATCTAATAAAGATTCAGTCTTATCCAGAGTAAGCCACTGTGGAATATCATTCTTCTTAACGATTTGATCCGGTGTATACTCAACCTTTTCTCTTTTGAACCCGCAATACACATTTCGTTGGGTTTTACCATTAAGATACTTCATCTCCTCAAAAGAATCATAATAATCCTTGACTTGTTCCTTAAATATAAGTCTTTTTGGTGGATAACCCAAACCTGATTCCTCATAATAATCCTTATACCAAGAATAAAGAGTAGTTAATCTTATTGGGTCATTCTCTTCTAACCTCTCAAAATTCTCAAATATAAAGTTATGAAGATAATTGACTTTCTTAATCATCTCGTTAGGACGATATTCAATATATGCTTCTTTGCCAAGTGACTCATATACATCTAAACAATGTTGGGCTATGGCGCCAAGCTCAAACTTCATCTGAGCATTTAATGATCTATACTCAGCTACTGGTAATTTATTTCCACTCGGATAAACATCCAATAACCTTCGACTTAACCCAAGATTTGTATCATGTAAGTCAATTAACTCATTTGTAGCCATAAATAACATAGCATTTGATCTTATTGTATACCGTTTAATATTTTTTTCATTTATTAATATTTCTTTATGACTAACAATTTCATTTATTATTGGAGAATCAATTTTAGCTAATGATCCATCATCTTGTATAGCAACAAGCGGATTATCTTTAAACGCTGATGTTGCAAATTGCTGAGCTCTATTTGCTAATTCACTCGCAACAAATACTGTCCAATATCCTTCAAATATCATTTTAATTAGATCAAGCACAGTTGACTTACCACTTCCTGGCGGACCATATAATGCCACAATCTTTTCAATATTCTTACTATCGCCAGAAAGTACTGATCCGATTGCCCATTCAATCTTCTGCTTTTCACTTGGAGTATATAGCGTTCCTATTAACTTTTCATAAGCTTCAATACTACCAGGCTTAATATCATATGAAAGGGTCTTAGAACGATAATCTGTTGGTTTAACATCTTCATCCTTAAATGTTATGCTAGAATCTAATGCATGATAGTTATGATTTGGTGGTAATTTGGAAAACCATTTATCAAAAGCTATTAATTCATTAGTATCACTATCGTCTATTGTAGAACATCTGATCTCTATTCCATTTTCATCTCTATATATTCCATAACCATCTTTCTGATAATGTTCCTCTCTATATGAATATATAGTTTTATCTATAAATTCAAATAATCCTAATTGATCAGTGCTCCAGAAACCATTAGGTTGTAAGAACGCATAAAACGATCCTCCTTTACGCATAATGTTATTACCACTTATTCTATATATTGGTTTTATCAAAATATAATACTTTTTATTATCACCAGTACCAGTCGAATGTTTTTCGGTTATTATTTGCAAAAAATCCTTCATTTTATTGACCACTCCTTTCATTTTCTTCTTTACATTTTTTAATTTCAAAAAATTTTTGTATTAGATTCTATATATTGTATTTTTTATTATATATATAATATTATATAAAATAATGTAATAATGTAATATATAGTATAAAAATAACGGTTTTTCGGGCTTTTTGGCCATTACAAACGTCCTTACAATTTTTAAATACTATACAAATTTATGTGATATTTACCAAAAATTCATTCATTTGGTCCCATAATTGCAACTCTCCAAACTCATGATCACCCTCAAATCCATCAAAAATGTAAGTTTTTCCATCCTCAAAATCGTCAATAATTCTATAAATCCACCCTTCATCGAAGGAATTTTCGTCAAATTCATCGAGTTCTAGAGCCTCAATAAAGCCCCAAAACCACCTAAAACAGTCAAAATCACCCTCCATTGGTGCCATAATATCCTTTTCTATCCTGTATGCGAAGGCCACAAACATCTCAAATACGCTACATTCACCGTCCTTACAAGCTCCAAATTGCTCAAAATCGCTCATAGGTATGTCCAAATCACTACAAATATCATCCCAATATACCCCAAACTCCCTACAATACGTCTCTCGCAGCTCTAAACCGTCCTTAAATCGATTTCTATCCATTCTATGTGTATACCTATACGGAATGCCTAAAAGGGCCGTAAAAAGGCTTCTATAGGCCTTAAAACGGCTATCTGGGCCATTCAGTATATCATAATACAGCCATTCAAGGTATTCTTCCAAAATATCACCTCCTTTGACAAAAGCTAGAGCAACCGTAGTTGCCCTGCTTTGATTCTAATTCCTGTTTCCGGTCATTACATCTCATACTTTCCGTACAAGTTCCAAGCCGAATCATCCTTGCCGTTGATATAAGCTGCTTCTCTCCAGACTACCGTCAGGAATCCCAGTTCAGCCTCACTATCCGTCTCTCGTATGTACACTGTGAAAGTACCGTTCGAACGACTGGCATATAAGCCCTTCGTTGTTATTACTTTCTTTCCGTCTTTCCAAACTTCGATCGGACTGTGAGCATCCCTGAGGATCCCATCAAGTACATCCTTACGAGCACAGTATCCTACCATACGTGCTACTTTCTCTTCGCCTGTTACTTTGTCCTTAAATAATTGCTGCATAATTCTACCTCCGTTTTGTTAAAACTGAATTATTAGTTTCATTATAGAGATAGATTTTGACGCGAAAAAGGAGAGCAAACGCTCCCCATATTTTTACATTTGCCGTATAATTTCTGACATTTTTTGCCGTAGTTCTTTTCTTAAGTCTTCATTAATAAAGTTCCTACCATAATTCACCTCCATGTCACCACATGTTTCTGTACCATTATAATGTACATTAACATGATAATGAAACCGGTCGTCACTTTTAATGAAGTTTACAAAATCAACAAAAGTTTCAAAAATTACTCGTTTCATAAAAATATCTGGCATATGCTATACCTCCTTTCATTATAGGAGTAAAATACCACGCGAAAGATTAGAGCAGCCGAAGCCGCTCAATCTTTTGATACTGATTCATGTGGTACATAATCGGACATACAATAAGTCTCGATAGATTCCTTCAGATCTTTTTCAATGTAATTTTTTACACCCATAACGTACCTGCAAGAGTCCCGATTTCCTCTATCAGTATCCTCAAGATACCGAATCAGTTCATCAGCACAACTTAACAAGTGCCCATAGTGATTTAAATCCATTAATAATCCTTTTGTTTCTGTTTCGTCTTTCTTACTTAAATCAATTGTTGTCATCACCATAATAATACCTCCATTCTAAATATAAGTTATTAGTATCATTATAGGAGTCGATTTTAACGCGAAAAAGCCAGAGCACCCAAGCCGTCTGTTGCTCTCGAATGCCCTAACTCGCCCGATAGTTACCAATTAATCCCAAATGGCTTTTAAGTGTCCGTCATTACACTCAAAGACCATTCCCGTTGCAGCATTCATCGCTGCTGCGTCACCGATTGTAATATCATCCAAATTACAACCCATTTCTTCAGCCATCGTTGAATCTACAACTAACTCAAGTCCTTCGTTCATGTTTCTACCTCCATTAGAATATAATTTTGTTCTATCCTATTATAGGAGTGAATTTCGACGCGACTTAAGTCAAGAACTTCGTCTTTACCCAGCCTTGAATAATTCCGTAATCAGTGCCATCATTATATGTAAATATCACTCTAGACCAGTACTTGCGTTTTGTTACAACTTTAACTTTATCGCCAGCGCACAAGCGTCTGATCTTTTTACTAGCTGATGAATTCTTTTCTCTAAGCCAGCAATTCTGCTCTATCTTAGACTCCGGATAGCAGCTCAAATTAACGCATTTGATTGCTGAGTTTTTCATATAGCCAACCTGATGGTCAAATATCACTACAGACCAGCCATCTCCACAGTCATCTATAACCCTAACACTGTCAAGGGCCGCTGCCTTCTCGAGGCGATTGGACAACACATCTTTTTTCTCATATAAAGCCGTCTCTTTTTTAATAGGATAGACTTTACCAGGTAATTCATACACATATTCCACATGCCCTATCTGCTTTGGCCTATCAGGATCAGAACCAGCAAATAATACACAGTCTCCAACCTCAAGAACTTCCGGGTTCATAATATGGCCGTTTACGATCTCAACAGGAACTGTCTCAAAATGCGGAGACTCGTATATAGCAGCTGTATTCAGCAACCAATCACCGATATTCAATCCGCACTTATCACGCATGGTAGCCATACCTGACGAAGAACAGTCAGAATAATAGTTGCCGTCCTTAGCCTTCTTATAAACATATGACCTGCGGTTCTGATCATAAATGTTTCGTCCTAAGATAGTCTTATAGCTGTCGTGGAATTTCTGCTGCAAATCTGGTGACATGTTTACATGCCTTTTCACCGCTACTATACCCTTATGGACGCCATTTGGAGCAGTCTGAGACTGTCTCTGTGTGGAATATGCTGCGAGATTTTTAGTCGATGGGTTCCCACACCCATGACCACAAATTGTTACATCATTATCTATAAATAGTTTACTCATTTTAATACCTCCTTTTATTTAGCAAATAATCCCAAACGTTTTTCTTTTACTTCATTTATTAACTTTTCTTCATTTCTTTTTATAACAATATCTGGATTATCACCAATAATATCATATATTTCAGTCAATCGTTTTAAAGTCATATCATAATCGTTATTATACAACTCCAAAGCATATATAATAGACTTCATAGGAAAACCATATTTTCGAAGTTTTTTAACATTATCAAAAAATTCACTCATCGTTTTCCTCCTTTAGTCTAGTTATGGTATGTGAATACGGTTTCATGCGGATCAGTTATTGGCATCCATGCTGATACTTTCTCAGCAAATTGATTGCCAGATTCTGTCCAATAATCACCATCTTTATCAATTGTACATATATCTACTTTCGGATGACCTGAGTACCAGACCAATACACGTTGGTTATTCTCAGGCATTTTACAATGATAAATATAATCACCATCTTCAGTTTCTTCAAATTGTATTATTATCCATTCACCCATTGGTTAACCTCCTTTGATCTTCTCGAACCTCTACATCACCTCTAAATGGTACGTGCCGGCCCTCCTCATCCATACAATCCCAGACATCTTTATGCCTTGGAACTGCTTTCATTATGGTGTAATGATGGCCTTTGAATCTGAATTTGTCATGTACCGATAATTCATTTACCTTCACAAAATATCACCTCACTTTACAACAGCATAAGTGTCATCCCACCAGATAACATTTTTCATGCAATCGTACGAAATATAAAAGTGACCGTTATCACCCCAGGATGCGCCCCAGCTGTTACGAATCTTAAACATTCTCTTAGCATCATCGTATCCAACCACAACTACACCATGCCCGAAATCGCAAGCATCGGCTTCTTTTTTTGTTATACCACTTAAAATATAATTACCATTATGGAACCATTCATATTTGAATGGCATAGCCATGGCTACTGGATAATCCAGAGCAAGAGCCTTTCTAATTTGAAGCAAAGTCTTAACAGCATAATATTTAGTCACCTCGTGTCCTTTCAAACCGTTTGCGTATGCCTCTGGAGACGGCTTTTCATTGTATGGTTTACTATTAGGCCAAACTTTGGCATTGCAAGCTCCAAATTTTCTAACAGCGTTTAAAGCGCACTCGATGGTAGAGCCATCATCTGGATCTTTCAAAGCATGGTCCATCTTACGCTGGTTATAATATGTGAATACTGTTGATGGCATCCATTCCTTTTTGCGATGGTAATAATATGCGTCGCACGCCAATACTGCGTTAGACGTACAAGAGCCACATGTTTGTAAATATGGTACTGGGAAGTCATCGGTTAAGTCTACATATGATGGAAGTGATACACGCGTAGCCTCTTTACAAACCTTTTCATTAGCAAATTGCCAGTTAGTTGGGTTTGGTGCTGACTTACGTTTAACACCTATTTTGAATTTCTGCATCACATCTCTCCTTTCTCTAAAAGGGATTGAAGCCGACTTTTAGATGAATCGTTACTAGCGGTTTCCCAAATATACTTGTCGATTGTCTCTGGTTCGCCATCGTTTTCTGGGTCTACGACCCATTTAACTGTTGGGTGTTGAAAATGAATCTTCCTGCGGCATACCGGACATTCTATACGTGCCACACCCTCGAGCGGATCAACCACCCAGGCGTCAATGTTACGGAATGCTAATTCAGACCAGCAATATGGGCAATGCATTTTTAAATATACTGGATCTGCCGGTGGTTCCGGATTTGGTTTCAATATTTTTACTAATTCACTCATCGTTTTCACCTCCATAAATATCATTAAAAGTGTTTAAAACATCCAGCGCCTTAACAGCCTTTTTAACCGGTTGCCACTTAACTATTACTGTGATCATACCTATCAAATCAATAATAACAAGAGCTAAAAATATCCCTCCAATTCCCCAGGTAAGAACTGTTTTGAAGAACGGAGACCATAAATTCCAGAATACAAGAGCTAGAACAAATGCGACTCTCATTCCAATCCGGAATATACTTTTACATAATATGTTATCATGCATCTCTTTTACGTCCTTAGCAGCTTTTAATGTTTCATCTAATTCTTTATTCATTATTAATCCTCCTTATCTAAACTCTTCGCATATTTTATCTAATGAACCTCTTGACCATACACAACTTTGGAAGTATTTACAATCGCCACATCGTTTATTATCTTGCTCTTCTTTTTCTATAAACATACACCATTGTTCATCACATTTACAACATTTGAATATAGAAACATAATGTTTAGTCATTGGAGCATCTATACAATAAATCTTTTTCTTAAATTTATGCCAGCCTGCTTCTTTACATAATGGACAATTACCATAAATATGTGTCTGTAAGCTTTTTATCTTTTTAGACTTTTTTGGCATCTTTATCACCTCCTTGTGCAACGCTTCTATTTCTGATTTTATTTTATCAAGCGCAATTTCATCTTTTGGCATGAACATGATCAAATATCACTCCTTTCCTTTAATGGATTTATCTTATCAAGAACTGATTCTTGTTCTAATGCCTTTATTGCATCTGCTACTTTCGCCATATCAACATCGCTTTTTACTGATTGTGCAATAAATTCTATTGCTTCTTCTCTTTTCATCTTTGCCTTCTGTATTTCATCCTTTGGCATCTTCTATCACCTCCGTTAAATACGTAAAAAACCCATCCACCAAAATATCATCATGCAAGCTTGGTAGAGCTTCGTCCTTACAACCTATGATGACGCTGTTATTTAAGCCTTTATCAGATTCTGTAACTTCAAAAATATAATACCCAACAATTACTGTTGATCCTTTTTTAATGTATTCTGGGTCGGCACACATAGTCCCCAAGGCCATGTCTTTGTTAAATATAAGTCTGAAAGGCATTCGATGTCGTTGTGAACGTAATCGCTTAGCTTTTTTCCGTGCTCTTTCTCTATCTCTTTCAGCAAGCTTTCGTGATAACTTTTCATCGTATTTATTCCATCCATATCGATAGATTGATTGGATGATATTATTGTAATAGCGTCCGTACGGATACTCTCCTTCACAATAATACCCCCTTTCTAAAATATAATACATCTGATCTTCTGGCGAATCCTTCCAGGCTGCTCTGCCTTTGAAAAACCCATTGTGAAGACATTGTAAATATCGATAGGTTGCAGATACTGGCCCTAATCCAGAACATCCATTGACTCCAAAAAGATTAGAGCCACCGCTGCCAAGACCAGACTCTACGAAAGCCTGGCCTATAGCAACAGAAGGAAGAATGCCGTATGTGTCCCATTCCTCAATGCAAATATCAGCTATCGCGTCCGCAGTGTTTTCTCGTGATGTTGAGAGCGCCTTCGAGATATCGCATTGTAGGAATGACAAGAACATCGCCAGCATTCCAAGACGCATTAAGATCCTCGTATGCTTCCGCCAATATTTCCGTAATTTTTTCCCAGTCATCATCTTCCTCCTCATTCAACTTAGGCTCCATAACGCCATCTTCCAATTCAAAACCAAACTTCTTTCCACAGTTTCCACATTTAAATAAGGAAACCTTGTAAAGATCAGATCCAGGCCCGCTTTTGAATATGCGAGCCTTTCCTTTATAGTGGCACCATCCTATTTCCCCGCATTTAGGACAAGTGCCGTAACAGTCTTTTGTCATACCGCTGCCTCCTTATCTATATTATCACTAATAAAAGATTGGATAATGTTGATATTTGAAATGTCAAAGCCCTTAAGACATAAATCATCAAATATTCCAGAAAGATATGTGTTGATGCTTGTATAATCATCAAAAATATTTCCATCTTTATTGTCATTGCTGATTGTGAATCCTACAGTAATTGATTCTCTCATACCGCTGCCTCCTTTTTCTCAACATGTGTTGTATAGTAATGATCAGTTACCTCGTCATAGAAGATTATGTACTCATAGCTGTAAATATCATTCTCGTCCTTACAAGTCATGATACCTTCAGAGCGCATGAGCTTAAACAGTCTAAGTACAGATGGCTCATTGATCCCCTTAAAAGCCAAGAGCTCCTTAGCAGTAGGCTGATACAATATCATGTCCATAAATGTCTGAATCCCATACTGCCTGATTCTTCCAACAATTATAGGTGGAAGGACATTTTGAGTTATGGACTTATTATACCTTGCTACCTGCTTATTATGAAGCTGGAACCTTGGTCTTGTTACGAGATAATCATGGTTCTTTTTCTTCTTGTCTATCGATAACTGCTGTCCTGTTTTCTTTGTTCCGTTTTCTGGAATCTGAATACCAAGCTCTGTGAGCAACTTACGGAAGTTGTAAGCCACATTATTCGAGCAAATATCGTCATCCATCATGTCTGTAGGTGTAGGCAGCTTCGGAGCCATGACAAGATCCCAGATTGTCTCAATACCATACTTAGACTGGAGATAATCTACGATCTTAGTCCTGGACGAAAATGCAAATCCCTTATTACCGCTGCCTGCAAATAATGCCTGAGTACTTGAGTGCCTATGGTTCTCGATCCAGTTCATCTGTTTGATCGTAATATCAGGCCTGAAGTTTCTAATCTTGCCGGCATCGGTGTCTTTCTTTATCTCCTTCTTCTTTTCCTCAAGCTGCTTAGCTTCCTTTTTTTCTTTTTCTTTCTTTAAATTGTCTATCCCTTTCTGAACTTTTTCCTGCTTTACGATCTTCTCAGAATTAAGGAACTCCGTTAACTTATCCATACAGTCGGCACAGAGAGCCTTTACGAAAATATCACGACCTGCTATGGCGAGAGTTACTTTGTTCTCCGGTTCGAGAGTTCCATAATGCTTTGGATCTAAACCTGTGTTACCCATGTCCGCGCCTTTAACATAAATATTTGCCTTATTACCGCAACGTTCACAAGTAGTGAAAATCTCCATAGGATCAGTCCTCCTTTTTTAAATAAAGTTTATCAAAACAATTAGGGCATAACTCATCTTCTGTACCTTTATTATTAACAATATAATACTGAATTGCTTTGTATGCCTGACTACGTCTACGTTCTTCCATAGTCAATGGCACATATAAATCTTTTCCACATATAGAGCATACTATGTGACATGCTTTACTCATTTTGTACCTCCTTTTTTATTAAAATATTCTGCACTTCTCAACATGCTCAAAGCTTTTTCATATCGAGGCTTAAGTGACGGCTTTAGAGTCTCAATTTGTATTAAGTGATCTGATATATCTGCTATTTTTACGAAATAAGCGTACCTATTTTTACTATCAATAATGCGCTGGATATAATCAAAGTATGTCTCATCAGATTTACGAGTTAGAATTACAACCGCCTCTCTTACATCGGCGTCCTCGATATCTTCCTCTTTAAACTCTGTGTCCTCGAGCATATCGTGAAGTAATGCAGTATCTCTTAACTTATTACAAAAACAAATATCATTAGTGTCAGTATAATAACTAACCAATATACTAACTCTGTATGAATGATATCTCATTTCCGTTGGGAAACATGATAGTAAACTTGTAGTAGTCATTAGGTCGCCTCTTTAATTAATCATACGTACATAATAGTCGCGATGCAACTTATAGACATTCAATGGCATCGACACAATACCGTCATCGCAGTACTTCTCATACAGCTTTTTACCAAGTTTCTTGTGGATAGCCCCGATCTTAGCAGCTCTATCCAGGTATAAAATATCACGCTTAGCCATGGCTCTAATAGCATCCGGTGATACATCAGTAAGCTGGGTAAACCACTCCGAATCGAAAAATCGATCAGCATCCTTACCATACTTACCACGTCCTTCAGTTTCCGCATAATCCTTATAA
>Ga0326512_10001407_pt1 | contig 18694 bp, 21 predicted proteins | sample 1_2617_0518_D_FD_203652 | JGI IMG/M metagenome (GOLD analysis project Ga0326512, IMG submission 203652) | Bovine rumen microbial communities from UC Davis, California, United States - 1_2617_0518 | ecosystem: Host-associated > Mammals > Digestive system > Stomach > Rumen | place: USA... | reverse complement strand
TATTCCCAAAAATTCCCAAACCTATCCCCCCGCTATCAATCTCTTGACAACGTAAACATTTCATGCTATCATCTTGTATCTGGATGTGAACATTATAGCACAACGAGAGACCCCACTCACAATCGAGTGGGGTCTCTCGTCATCTCAGCCTGTCATTAGCTATTATTCGTCAGTATTTCAGTGCCCGATATGTAAACGCGCCCACTATTTATCACATTTCCTACAAACGTCAGATTATTCGGGTTTGTGATGGTGCCGCAATTCAACTGACTTCCCGTTTTAGCGACACTCAAAAATGGATTTACGCTTGAATCAGCTGGGATGATGGTAACTCCATTCTGCAGGGTTATCCTAGCCATTTCACATGTAGGTGCCCAGAACCTTCGAATTGTAAGTGTACCGCTACCGGATATGACCAGTTCGCAACTATCGAATCTTATCTGATCTATGGTCAGCGTATGATTGTTCAGGTTGATGATTGCTTTTGCAAAACCGTTCAGCATGATTGTTTCGGCCGGTGCGTTATAATCTTCTGTTAGTGTGAAACGTACTACATCACCAATCATACTACGGATGTAATTTGCAGCGTTGAATTCTGAAAGCAACGATAGCGTTTGTCTCAGGATATCACTTGATCTCGTTATGTTGATGGATGTCATTATGTTACTAGGATGGTACAGGTAAAACAATGGATGTTTGGTTTCCGGTGTGATGATCTCGAAAATATTGAATATCCATCCAGCGCTTTGCACTCGTTCATCACTGGTGCATATAAGATTCCCGTTTGCGTTGAAGTCCATCCCGTCGACTTCACCGAAAAGATTGAACAGTTGGAAGGTTCCTTGTTTGGCTATGTCAAAGACGTTTTTGGCATTGTCAACACCAATCAAACCTGTAGCGATATTTCCCTGTGTGTTGGAGATATACCAAACACCGCTGTTGACAGCCAGGTCTTGGACGTGCAAACCCTGGTCATTGTCTCTTACGTTGCATTCGTTGACGAATACCAGGTTATTGTCATTTGTCAATTCATAAAGTTTATCATCAACACCGAAACAGTAAACCTTACCCGTTACATGGTCGTACGATATGCCGGAAATGGTTACGTCTGTAGTGATCCTCGAATAATTTGTAAATGTAACATCATATTCGAATAGAACAGGCCAATAAATCAGCTCTCCAGATGATGTGTCATATAGTGGAGCTACCAGGAATTTTCCACGGTTCGGGTCGTAAGTGATGGAATTCGCATGTCCCAGAACAACCGTTTTATTTGCATATACCTCTTTTCTGTTGTCTTTGATTGAGACGAATTCCACTATTCCACGATTCATCCTATCGGAAGTCAATGGACAAGAGATTATCACCTGATAATCGCCACAATCAGCGATTGACCCACAATGCATCTCTCCTAACGTCTCGTCCGCGATTTGATGAAAAAGCGAACCCAGGTAATTAGTCGCGCAAACAGTACCGCTACCTTTCACCTTTATGTTTCCTGCTATGTTATCGGTCGCGTCGAATCCTGTACCGATAACATTAGAAATGTTTTTCTCCGCATCTGTCGCGCGTGTTACCTCGGAGGTGATGGCCTCCCTGTTAGCAGTCTCCGCATCTGTCGCGCGTGTCACCTCGGAGGTGATGGCCTCCCTGTTAGCAGTTTCCGCATCTGTCGCGCGTGTCACCTCGGCGGTGATGGCTTCTCGGTTTGCTGTCTCTGCGGCTGTCGCGCGTGTCACCTCGGCGGTTATAGCCTCCGTGTTGGCTGTCGATGCCTCAGTGTTGGAGGTTATGCGGTCGTCGAACGACAACACGGTCTGTCGATAGGATTCGACCTGTGCATTCCAATTCCCAGTCTCGGCCCAATATCTCCTGTTGTTGATATCGATACCAGTAGGTACGTACTGAATACTGGTGAAGGAGTTACCCTGATGCATGACCACGGTAAGCGGTTCGTATGGCGCAGAGTTGTCCCACTCATAAGTATCCTCACCTTTGCGCCCGAAGATGGGAACGTAACGGGAACCGATATATTGACGATATGCCATTTTTATCCCTCCGTCTTGTGGTCTACATATGCAATCAGGTCATTCACCAATGCGGTGATGCCATCATCCATCCACCATTCTAGATGGAACGTCGGTGTCAGCGATGCGGAGACGGTCACCACAGACCCGCTCGGGATTGCAGGTGGGTCGATGTAGCCGAGGTCGATTGTCTCCCATGCTGTATCAGTTAGTGGATATATCAAAGTCGTGGGGTGCTGTTCTAGCCATGTTTTCCAAGTGGCTACATTCGTCACGGATTCATCCCCTGGATAAAACACCACATCGGTTGCATTGCTCGTGAGACCAAGGCACACAACATAAGGTCTCCCCCGGTTACCCCCGTACGTCCCACCATATGCGAATCTGTTGGACCAAAGACGCAAACCACCATCATCTGTTGGTGTAGGTATTTTCTCAATCCCAGCTAAATCATGCACATATGGTCCGGGGAAACCACCAGCCCATTTCCAGGTTAAATCGGTTGTAACGTCCATCTTGCCAGTGCGTTTTGTCAGCGTGATGTGGCCGGTTGAGTCGATGTCGAGCGTGTCACGGTATGTATCGTTTATAGATGCCAGCGTGTTACCCTGCAGGTTGATGGCCACCGATGCATCACCGATGACCAACGATAACGGCCCATCGACAACCTGCACCGGTACCGGCGCATCAGGCGTGGGTGTGCCGTTCTGCACCGACATGCCGTGGACCTGCAACTCCTTCAGGCTGGATGCATCACCTACCGTCACACGTTCGCCGCTTGCACTTGCGTACAGGTGTGTATCCTGATTGGCCCAGTCCACCAACTCGTTTATCTTGTCCAGGTTGTTAGCGATGCTGTTACGGGGCCTATGCTCGAATGGCAATGTCTCCATGCTCATGCGTCCACCTCGCTTTCGAGTATCGGGCCGTAAATAGCCTGTTCATCCTCGTCTAGGCGGTCCATGATATCCTGGACCCCTGCAACGTCCATCTCCGAGAGGATATCCATGAGGTCCTTCCACATCTTGTCGTTATCCTTGTACGGAGACTCCTGCCATACATCCGAATTGTCATCGGTCGGATAGAACAGTTCCAGCCGCCCATAATCATCAGCGTCATATACCTGACCGGTATCGAATATCACATCCTCCCACGCGCTGCCCTCTGGGATGTAGGCCACGAAATACCCATCCAAAGTCAGCCCGAAATACACCTGCTTGACATATTGTGAGATGATGTCCGGCATGTGGTCGCGTACCCATGTTTCTATCTGTTCCTTGTAGTAATCCTCGAAACCGCTTTCAACGAATTTTTTGAACTGCTCTTTCAAATGCTCAATCTCGTCATGGTCTATGTTGACCTTATCTCCAACCATGTCGATATAGCATATGAGTTTGTGCAACTGCTTGCAGAGCAGCCAATAACGCTGCTCCTCACTGTCCACCCCGAAATAGAGTTTCGGCAATGCCGGCGTGAAGCTGGTCCACCCGTTGAAGAACGGGAACCAACGGTTGCCCGGTGGCCTCGGGATGTTTATACCATCGTTTCCACAGTCCATGAAATACCCTCCTTTACCAACTCGTGTTTATATTCGCAGTATATAGCGATATGAACATGCATTCCAAGTCATTGAGCACCAACTCATCCACTCCATGGAACCGCTCTGCGTAATCGGCTGACAGCTCCGTCACGTTACCCTCACGGATGACCTCGTATTCCTCGTCCCTTCCCATGGATGCGTAATCCGAGTTACCGGAAAGGACGGTTTCAGGATATTCACTATCGATAACGCGACTCTTCTTGTACTCGTCACCTACGGAAAGAGGGGCGATATCCTCGCCCAGACGCTTGTAAAGTGGGATGTATTTTGGCATCAGCTCATATACCAGTTTACGATGTAGTGAGTTTGCCCATACCTTGTAGGGCAACATGGATATCTCGCGATAACGGAAACGCTCCACGAAATAGGCGCACACCCGCGCGTACTGCTCATTGTCGTATGCTGCATCAGCCCACGACACATCTTCATGGGACCAGTCGAATATGCCCGAATCCATCAGCTCGGCAAGCGTTATCGTGTACACGGCATTATATTTTGCACATCCCGTGTAATCGTCGAATGCCTCCACGTCTATGGAGATATCTGGCCAATCACTCACCGTCACCACCTCCCAACTCGAAAGTACCATCACTGGACAAGATCATCTTGTCCTGGGCCATCTGCTCTATGTTGTTGGTGTAGTTGTAATTGTAGGATTCAATGTCCTGGTTGAAATATACGTGTATGTCAAGCCCATACAACCGGTTCGCCTCCGCCGCGAACTCGCGCCGGGCCTGCAGGCAATCAAGCAGCATGATATCGGTCGGTGCGGTATTCGCCCGCGCCTCGTCCTCTATCATGCGTTCCCCCTTCTCGAAGGCGAGATGGGGGATACCGAGCCACATCAGCGCGGCATTCAACGTCTGCTGCCATCCCCGGGCCAGCTCCTCTACGATGATATCAACACCGGTGTCTATCACCTTCACGTTGTCCACAAGCTGTGACAGTCCTTCATCCCCTAGGATGGCAGGTTCCCCACCCTGTACCTGCTTCAGCAGGTTTACCAACTCGAGTTTCTTCTCCTGCGGGGCTATACCGATGAACGGCCTCATCTGCTGCGTCAGGTTGACGTCTTCGGTACGTTCGTAATGTGCCAGCTTGCGTGCGTATATCTCCATCGCGTTCCACGGGCTGACCCTTGCAAACGAGTAATAACAGAGTATACCGTTCTCTCCCTGGCTGACCTCGAAGTCTGTGAGTCCGTCATAACCCACCGCCCGCCACTTTGTGGGGATGCCGTACATGTTGTATTCTCCCTGCGGCATCGCCTGTAGGCTGACCCATACCGGGGAGGTGTCCCCCGCCTCGTGCGCGAGTGTCGCTATACCGTTCCGGTGCAGCACCTTCTCCAAATATCGCGCGTTGCAGGTCTCGGGAAGGCCCTCCCAACGGAAACGGTTGATGGCCAGTGATAGCAGCATGTCCAGGTTCTTCAAGTATGCTCTGTAGTTATAATCATCGGACTCCCAGTAGTTGTCCCGGAAGAAACCCTCCTTGCGCTTCCTGTTCTTACGCCCCATCTTGTGCCCCCAATCTCGCGAGGGCTGCAGCCGTCAGGTTGTCCAGTACCGCCTTGGATTCTGCAGCCGCCTGTCTATGTATGGCTATTTCCTCGGCGAAATGCGCTTGCAGGGCCTCCATCCTCCGTTGATGCTCCTCGTCCCTCGCCTTGTTGGCTGCCTTCCATTCGACTATCAGTTCCACCTCTTCCTCCGTCATCTCGGAATAGGGGAGGTCAACCAACTCGTCTATGGTGCGAGGTCCAGAGTCCTCTACCTGTGCTTTTTCATCCGCCATGTCATCCTCCGTAGTTGTCGTATATCGTGACGTTGCCGATATCCTCCGGACGTCTCCATACCGTAACCCCACCGAACAGGAAGAAGCGTAGCTTGTCCATGTAAAGGTCGGAGACTGAAAGTCCACGTACCCAGAAATCGGAAACCTTCCAATACGTGAAGTATCGGCCCACGTTCCAATCCCCATCGAATGCCCATTGACGACCGAGCCTGTAGCCGTAGCGTAGGAACTCGTCCCCCGCAGTCTGGATGGCGTGATCGTCCTGTGTCACCACGTTGGCGAACAACGCCATTGGTTTCGTGGTGGCGCTGTCCAGGTTGGCGAAGGTACCGTAGACGAAAGGTGCTCGAAGCGCTGCCTGTTTGGTGTCGTTGGTCACCGCGTTCTGTGCGGCGTTGCGGTCCCTTGTGGCGTTCGCGCTGGCTGTGCTGTAATCCCGTGTTGCGTTTCCACGTGCCGTGGCCCTCGTGTTACCTGCTGCCGAGTCGTTGGCGGTCTTGGTCCGGCTCGCGTTGGCCTTGGTCGTGGCCGCGCTGTTGGCGCTGATACCGGTCGACGCACTGTTACCGGTTGCCGTGTTGCTGCTGTTGGCGCTGTTCTGCGTGTTCGTCCGGTCGTTGTTGTTGTTCGCTGTTTCGTTGACCTTGGACTGTGACAGACCAACACTTGCTTCCGCCTGTGTGCTCTTCAAGTTGGCCGCTACCGCTGTTTGTGCCATCGAAGTGGCACCACCTACCGCACCGGAGATCAAACCACCTACAGCACCTATTGCCGCGCCTATCGGGCCTGCCGATGCACCGGACATGGCACCAGACAACGCGCTGTTGAGTGCTCCTCCCGCTGCACCGATCGCGGCACTTGCATATTCCGCGTTGACCTCGTTGTTGACCGTTGCCCTGGTATAACCCGCTTCCCATGCCTGCAGCGCCTGGGAAAGGCCGTTGCTCTGCGCAGCGTCGGTCAATGCAGCGGCATTCGATGTGCTGGTTATCGTCGCGTTTGCCGATGTCTGGATGGCCGTGTTAGCCACCAACGTGTCAGCCTCTGCATCAGCATTGCCCTTGGCCGCGCTGGTCAACAAAGCGGTGTTCGTGTTGGCGGTGTCGGCGCTGTCGTATGCGTCATCCCTCGTCGCTGCCGCGCTTGCCAACGTGTCATCATAGGTCGTGTTGTAGTCTATTGCCCGTTGTTTCCGGTCGAAATGCGTGGAGTAATCCCACTCACGCGCGGGGTCCAGGACCACCGCGAAGGTGGGAACGTCCCACTGCCTCAGGGTCTCATACCATCGCCCGTCGAACTCGAAGGAACGTGCGTTGATGTTGGTGAATGTGACGCTACCACCGATACCACCGTTACCCATTATATGGGCGGATATGTTGATGGCGGGATACGCGAGGGACAACGAGGCGGATACATCCAGTTTTCCGTCCGTGTCCTCTATGCGTATCATATCGACCTTTCCGGTCTCGTCGGTCACCTCGATATGCGCATATGGATATGTGTAAAGTTTCGCTATATCGGCGTATCTGTCAGGATACCCGAAGGATTCACGGCCCAATCTGCAAAGGTTCAGGGTCTTACGGGATGAGTTGATTCCACGGCACGCCACCCCGCCGAACGTGAACGATGCCCCGAAGTCGAGAAGCTCCGAACTCGCGAAGAAAACACCCTGTATGGTCTGCTTGAACTGTGGCATGTTGTCGGTGACGTTGGTGAGGAACGTTGACAGGTCGGCCGGTGCCATCGAGATTATATAGACGCTCGGAACCCCGTCGTTGGTGTAATAGGCTGACGCCGGCACGTGCCAGCTGTCCGCGCCTTTCGTTCCCCAGTCGCTGCGTGGGTTTGCCGTGGTCGCGACGCATGCTCTCATGTCCTCTGCATTGAGAACCCGTGATTGCACATCACGCACGATCGAGGACCGACCATAATCCACATCCTCCGCGAGGAGGTCCGCACAGTTGCCTATAGGGTTCTCCAGGTATTCGTTGGCCGTCGTGGCGAACATGGGAGCATGCCCACGCTCCAACACCATGCCTGTGATGTCCACTTTGTATATCCATGTCTGCCATGCATCGTCTATCAAGTGAAGTCGTGTCGTGTTGGGCGCGACGAACTCCACCTCGCGGATGAACCAGAACCATTTTCGTACACCATCATCTGACTCGTACATGAGCGGTGATTCATCGTTGGCGAACATGTTGTACCGTACCGCAAGATAGTTGTACTTCGCAGCCACGTCGAACGGCAGCGGCACGTCTATGGTCTGGTCCCGGTGAAGCTCCTTGTACCTGGTCTCCAATCGGATGCACTCGTCATCAGGGATGGCATCGAACCATGCATCGCGTTTCCCCTCATCGCCGAAATAGACGACGTTGCCGATACCGGATATGGTGCGCTGTCCTACGTGCGCTTCTCCCACGTCCCATGGCACCTTGCATATCTGCAGCTCCATCTGAGTGCAGTTGAAGCGCCCATAATCAAGGCTGTTGTCATATTTGTATGTGTCGACGTTATCCAGATGGGGGAAGTCTGACTGGTTGTTGGTGAGTCGGTGGAAACGTCCGCCCATGTGATGACCTCCAAATGAAAGGGAGCCGGTTTCCCGGCTCCCATTGTATCACCTATTCAAAGATGATGTTACTCGCTGGCCGTGGCCTCATCGGTGGTGTCGGTGTACTCGATGTATGGATCGCTTGCAACCGCGCACTCCTTGGCGGTGTGCGTAGCCTCTGCTGTCACGGTAGCGGTACAGGTGGCGGTGTACTCTGTGGTAGCACCGGACGGGTTGATATAGGAACTCTTGGCGGTGACGGTCAGCACGTCCCCTACCTCGATACCGCTGCGCTGTACGTGCAGCCTTCCATAGTTGTCGACATAGGTGCGGCTGTTGAGGACGATCGCATTGTCACCCCGCATGCCGGATACCTCGAACAGTGCGGAGTCAGGCTCCACCCCTATCTTACCGCTGGCATCACCAGCGACGGTGCCGGTGAGGTCCAGGTTAAGTTGTACCTCGCCACCGATGGGCACGTTCACGGTGGCCGGGTCGAAGGAAAGTCCGGTCGTCGTCACGGTGATGGTCGGTATCGTGGTAGCCTCCTCGGTCGTGAACAGGACACAGTTGGCTGCGGGGTTGAACCCGATCATGCCGTTTGCCCAATAGTAATATTTCAGGGTGCGGTTGCCGGGATTGTAGAACGGTGGTTCGAGGCCCGTCATGAAGTCGCGATAGTAGATGAAGTCCTCGGAGGTAAGTGCTGCGTATACGTTGGGGATGGGGAACTCCGGGATGACGATCTTGCGATACTCCACTTCCGCCTTGTCCATATGGAACAGGGTCGCAAGGAGTGTTACATCCGTCACCGCGTCCACCTCGGGCGTGCACCAGTAGATGAGGGTGGAGGGGTCCTCTGTGACAGGCACGGGAATCTGATTGTAGAGCATGGTCGGCTTGACCTGCATGCGCTTGGCCAACGCGCGGACACCTATCATCAGCTCCTCCGCGACCGCCTTTGTGGTGGGAACGTCACTGAGCTGGTAACGGAACAGGCCGTTTGTCCGGTGGTCCGCCTCCGCGAACATCTGCAACATAATGTCCATCTCGTCGACTTCCACGGAGTTGAGCATCTGGGTGATTGTGGCGGACAGGAGATCGTCGTAGCCGTAACCGTCAGCTGCGAACGCACGGTGAAGCTCTGTCTTGCTCCAAGAGAACTCATAACGCCTAGGCTCCCCGACGCTGTAGAACCACTCCACGAACTCGGGACGCTCGCATTTGAGCAAGGTCTCGTCATCCCATCGCCCGGCGTGCGCCTGCAAGTACTTCACGGCCACGTGACGCTCGGAGTTGCCCCAGTCACTGGCGGGCTTCTTCAACGCCCGGAGGCCGTGGGTCCACCGCTTGGCATCGACGTACGTCGCATTGAGACCATTGAGGAGCATGGAGAACTCGTTGAACATGTCGTTGTTCATGGGGGCGAAGAGGTGCGCCACCACGTTCGCGTAACTGTTGACGGCTGGGTTCGGAATACGCTCCTGGAACGAATTGGTCCCATTGAGCCATGCACGGGTAAGGATGGAACTGTTCTTGACTGCCATCCTGCATCACATCCTTTCTTAATCATTTAGATATCTTCCGGATGTTCCCAGCGCTGCCCGGCTCTTCTGGCGTTCCCACCTCCGGGAGATGGTAACATCTTATGACACATCATAACACGGAAAAGGCCCGCACGACGTGCAGGCCTTTTCCAGAGCAAACTCAAACGTATTATATATCAATCTGCCACGGATAACAACGCGGTTATGAGGATACCGAAAACGGAACCTGCGACGAATGACAGGAGATGTGTCACGAGTCTTCACCTCCTGGCAGGTATTCCAAAAGATAGTTGATACACGCTTTTGCCTTCTCCAGGTCCTCGCGCACTCCCTTGTATGGCCAGCGCCAGATATATTTCAATGCACAACCCCACCAGTAGGTGATTGCACCCTTGTAACGGAGGCCGTACATCATCGAGTCCATGGCATCCTTGCAGGTTATCCTACCGTCACCAATGTAATGAGGAGGCGTGGTCATCGTCTGCCACCGACTTCACCAGCCAGCCCCTCCATGCTCCAATCATGACCGTCTGCAAGCGATGGCGGGTTTATCACCCCCAGCGGGTCAGGCTGTGCGCCCATGGACAACATCTGCTGTACCTGTGCGGGCATCTGCTGTACCGGTGTCGGCTGTTGCTGCTGCGGTTGCGTGTTGACCTGCACCCCTCCATTGATGAGCTTCACCACCTGGGCATTGAGCGCCTCGTTCTGCTGTATCAGTGCCGCGTTCTGGGCTTGCAGCTGCTGTATGATGGAGTCAAGCGGCTGCACCTGTGCGGGCATCTGCTGTACCGATGTAGGCTGTTGCTGTGGTTGCGTGTTGACCTGTGTCGTGGTGCTTCCCATCTGAGCGCCGGTCATCGTTCCGAAACCATCACCAATCGAGATAGTCACAGGCTGCTGTGGCTGTTGTGCCGTGATGGTGTTACCCACGTCAGCGCCTGTCGGTTGAGTCTGCTGTGTCGGGTCGGTCTGCTGCTGGTTGTTCTGCTGGTTTGGGTCCATGTGTCATACCACCTTTCTTAGTCCATCCATCCTCTATATAATCCAGTTCTTGTTCGTCGATGACCTTGTATATATCAGAGATCGAAAGGTTGTTTCCTGTGTCGAAGAACAAACAGTTAACACCTAAAGCCTTTTTCAGCCCCTTAACCTCCAGTATCACCACTTCATCAGGCCATCCATTGAAATCCAATGAATAGGTGATATCAGTATCCATCACGATATATTTACATGATCTGGTATCACATTCCATGTCTACTCCTTTTGGTGGGGGCGGCGGGACTCGAACCCACAACCTACCGATTATGAGTCGGCAGCTCTACCGGTTGAGCTACACCCCCTAGCAAGCGGGCCACCACCGCTTGTGCACGATGATGGCCCGGAAGGGTGTCGGCAGTCAGTCACATCCACGCATCATCCCGTCCGTGAGGTTTTACCCCGGGGTGTGGGTCGGTGCCCATCACAGGCCACGGAATCCGAATCTCCACTAGGACACGTCAGACGTGATACCGCCTACCACGATTATAACACGTCAGGCCATCTCCAATGTCAGCATCTGACCCTTTCCGACGGAAACCTGCTTCACCTCGAAGTCGATGCCACCGGGCCACGGTGCATCACCGAACGCAAGATATGCATTCTTGATGCTTGTGAAGATGCCCTTGGATGTTGCCGAATAACTCGTGCCATCGGGGGAGATGAGCACGGTCCTAGGTGTCTTGACGATCTCACCCGTCTCCTCATCCAGGATATCGTTGACCTCGATGAGCACGTTCTCAACAGTGATGACCTTGTTGATATAGTCCTTGACCCGATAGGTGGGGTTGTTCATGGCGTTGTAAAGTGTCTTCGCCTGGTCCTTGTTCCCCGGCTCGGGCTTGATGCTGCAAAGCGTCGTTCCTGCCTGCTCGTTCATCAGTGACGATACGGTGATGATGGCTGTGTTCTCCTCTGTCATGTGCTTATCCTCTCTAATAGATGCAATCCAGCGAACAGATCAACGGGAGCAACAATATCAGAATCCTGGTAATCAACGGTAGGTTCTCCCATGGGTCGTTATTCCCCATCTCCTCACCTCCTCGGGTAAATACTTTAGCATTTATAGTTTAACTTGTAAAGTGCCCACTGATGATATCGAACTTGGAGAGTTTCACCCCGATGGCCTTGCACAGGACGTTCACGGAGCATTGCACCGCATAGCTGATCGTGAATATCCGCGCCTCTTCCTCGGCGGTTATATCATCCTTGCCATCCGTGATATCGGCTATGTAGCTATCCAACTCCCTGATGTAGTTCACTGCCTCATACCCGGCATCGTCCATGATGCAGAGCTCGTTCCCCTGATAATCCGCAAAAACGTGTTTCATCCCGTTACCTCCTAAGGTTGCGATTATTGCCTGTTCTGGTGTTATGCGTGCGAATAGGTAGCTGGTGGCACTGTCCTCAACCTTTATCCATCGCCACCTGATGCCATATCTTCCCTTCCATGATGTATCTTCATTGATCACGCTGTCCCACTTAACCCCACGGTCATCAAGCATACGGCACAGTTTATCATCGGTTTCGGTCATGGTTACCTCCTGTTTCCGTTGCTTTCGATGGTTCCAATATACCCTTAATACTTTACGTTGTCAAGAATAAATCATGAAAAATATCGGGAAATCTAACGCACCCCGAGGAAGGAAAGCACCTCGAAGAACGCCTCGCGTATCGCCGGGCTATCGTATCGGAGGCACCCTGCATAGAACAGTTCAGTCAGGAGCTTGGCCACCCCCTCACCCTTGCGCACCGCTGCGTAATCTACGCTGCTGTCCTGCTTGGCGAGTGTCAGCACGTTACGGGCACCCTTCGGGAGTTGGTCGGTCACGAACCACAGCCCCAGACCACGATCGACCCATACCGCGAAGGTGACACGGCCCCATCTGAGCGCGAGTCGGTATCTGGCCGTGGATGTCTTGCGCTGTATCTCGGAACCGGTCCGGTCCTCGAACTCGTTGTCGAATATGACCCTGCTCTCGTCATGCCCGGACAGCATGCGCCCGACGAGGGTCCTCGCCTTGCGGTCCTCCGCATCCCAAGGCTCCACGCGATGCACCAGCACCGTCTTGCCCTTGTACCAGCTGTAGCCGAAAGGTGGGATACGTCTGATACCGAGCGCCTGCAGATATGGGCATGTCAGATCGACTGAGTTTCCCAGGAGGTAAAGATAATATCCCTCACCTCCCGGCTGTTGACGCGAGATGGTGTCAAGCAGGTTCGCGAGTATCAGGAACTCGTCAGGCAGGTACCTATGGTAACGGTCCTTCGTGTCTATGAAAGCCTCATCGAAGATGTAGCGTCGGGGAGAATCGAAGGTACGTTTCTTCTCACGCTGGAAGTTGGTCAGTGCGACGAAGTAGCATATCAGTCTCCACTCCGGTTTCGTCTTGTCATCGGGAGGACGGCGCGCGATGTAACCACAACCACCCTCGGACTTGAACATCATATCCGTATGGAAACCCTGTGACTGGATGCGATCGAAATACCCCCGTTGGACCGCCTTCAACTCCTCGTTGGTCCTGCAGATCTCACAGAACAGTTCCCCCGTCTTACGGAAACGGTCGATGCATTTAAGTCGGAGTCCGAACGTCTTACCGATATCCTTTGCACCCAAAACGAGACATATCTCACCATTCGTCCCCGTCTGACGGGACCAGGTGGAGTCCCAATCGTAGAAACGTGGTTCAGCCATCGTAGACACGTCCTCGATACTCGTTGCGATGACGACAATCCAGCATATCCGGCTCGAAGTCCAGTCGTGCATACCCTACGGAGGCCAGGAGGTTGCATACCGCCTGGATGACGTCGCTGCACTCTCTACGCATGGCAACATCGTCTATCAGATCACCGTGGGTATCGACCACCCCGAACAGTTCCGCGGCCTCCTCTAGGACCTTCACGGCCTGCTCTCGCGGGGATGGTAACCCCTCATCGTCGAATATATCGACGTAGCCTATATAGATGCCCATGTGCTACTCCAATCATCCAAGTCCAGCACACCACAGGCCGTGACCAGCTTACGGGCATGGTTGACCGTGGGCCTGTTTGCCAGCGCGTATACCAGGTTTGCACGGTTATCTGCTTTGCTGGTGTCGTTCACCGTCTTGCTCATCGGGTACAACGCCAACGCAGCGGGCTCGGCCACCCTGGATACCATCCCGTCACGGTCGGTCACGTCCATGCAGACCATATCGCCCCACGCGGGTATCTTGCGTCCATTGAGCCGTAACACGTCATGGGCGAACGTCACATCATAGCCCAGGTACAGGTCACATATCCTGCCGAAGCTCCACCCGCACTGGGATAACCGGTCCGCGAAACCATCGAGGCCGATGAACGTCGATACATCCGTCTCCCGGCGCTTGGTCGGGATACCGGCGATGGTGAAACGATAACCGCCATCCTCCATGACATATGCCTTGTTCCAAGCAGCACAGAAACGTTTTACGGAGAACTCGTGCTCGTAATGGCCTATACCTGGAAGGTCCACGAAATATCGGGGATAGGCGAGACGTACACGGGTGCAGACCCTCTCCTTGCCCCGGTCGATGGCATCACCCAGACGTGACAACTCGTTTTCGACCGCAGGCAACATATCATCAGGACAGATCACCTTCACGCTGTCGGTGTCCCCATTCACAACTTTATCCACATATGGGGACAACAGGTGGATGGCCACCGTCTGAGCCACCCTGGACCACCCGACGATACGCTGGCCGAACTGATACCAGACCTTCGGATTCTTCGGTTGGTTTACCAGACCGAACTCACCCGTATACCCGATGCCGGATGATGTCAAGATGGTAGGTCTGCGATATTCGTTGCTTGCGGAGATACCGAAGATACTGTTCAGGTCAGCTTTCAGGCCTAAATAAACCGCCTCCACGTCACCGGCCGGGAGGGTCCCAGCCTCCATCTCATCCACAATGGCGGGTGCTATCCCCACATCCCGCAACGCCTCCCCACATGTGATGGTGCCGGTACGCTTGTATTCACCACGTGCCTGCTTGTACATGTCCTTGCCCTTGTAGAACTGCATCACGGACAACATATCCATATCGGAGGGGCGGACGAACCGACCCGTAATGTAACCATGCACGGCCCGCACCGAATCATAATCGTATGTCTGGCATACCTCCCAGGCCGCTAATTCAGTAAGGTACAGACGCACATGTTCAGCTGAAACGATCTTTCCGAAAGCTGTGACCACCCCGGAAGCCCGGTCGGAATAATCGCTCATCTCCTGCAGATAGGACAGACGGTCCCCATTGTCATCATCCATCTGCTGCAACAGGTCCCCGGCTGGTTTCAACCTAGCCGAGGCCAATGGGAATATACCGTGTTTCCCGCCCATGCCACCCGGTTTGGGTCGCAGGTTGACGAACTCGAAACAAGCATCGAAAGCCACGGGAAACGGTTTGTCCCAACATTGCAACACACGTTCCACCGACACGGAGGAAACCACCTTCCAGGCGAGGTCCAGCACCTCGGGTGACTTGACCTCGAAACCGACCGGGTACATATGACTGACGATCTGAGCAGGATGCATCGAGGCCGCGTCGAAACCATGCACGGATGAGCCAGTTCCCTGCAGGTCATAGGGGATGGATGCGCAATCCTGCGAGACGAACGTGAGGCCACCACGGGTGCATGACAACATGGTATATAATTCGTCATCAGTGGTCGGTGCCTCCTCGCGGCACCTCCAATAGAAGAAACGCCCGACATTGTGTCCGAGTCTGTTCCCCTTCAACCTGTCGAAACGAACGCGCCTGCGCTCCCTCACGACGCCTGTCTTGGTGACCACATTGAGACCGAGCCTCGAAGAGTCTATATCTGGGTTGCGACGCAACCACCAGCCGAACCAGGCGAACAACGCGTATATATCGTGTGTCGCGTAGGTCAGTTCATCTTGGGTCAGCGGTGTGTCAGGTGTTCGGATGGCGTCATAGTCCCATTTGCCAACTGCCTTAGGATATCCGCAATCATCGCCCATGCGTGCCAGACCCTGCTGGGAGAATATCAGGGTATCCCATATCACCAGCGCCGGTTCCCCCGCTTCATCCAGGACGGTGAAGGATATCGGTTTGCGGGGACTTTTCGCAAGCACCTTCACATCATGTCGATTGAGCCATGGGGAAAGACCATACATATCGAATGACAGGTTATGGCACATCATGACCGGCACATGGTCTCGGCGAACCTCCATGAAACCATCCAGCCATTCATACAAGTCCAGGGTATGACGGAACATATCGACATTGCAGACCGTCTCCACGTTATCGACCGTCACATCCTCTATGTGCATACCGTCATCCAACACGCCCACCTGGTGGAGGATGGGGAAAGCGATGATACCATCAGATGTTCGTAGGTTGGTGGTCTCCGAATCGTATGCAGCCACGATGCGATATGGTTTTGACTTTCTCATATCGTGACTGACCCTGTGAGCACGTGTGCCTGCAAGGTCAGTTTGACGGTATCGTAGTATTCCCGTTCATCGCCTATCGCATAAAGGCCCTCACCCGTCACCGCCTCCACACGCTCCAACAGGTCCGCATAGGTGTCGACCTCGAAGTAATCCATCAACGCCGGTATCATCTTCTGTCGGTCCAGCTCCCCGCCCACCGTGGATGCATCGCGCCATACATCCACGAGACCACCCCATATACGTGATGAGATGGTGGGGTCACGGAAAACCGCTTCCGCCTCGCGTTCCCTACGGGCCTTCCGACCCTCGAAGAAACGGAACTTTCGCTGCTCGGACCTGGAGATAACCTTCTGACGCTCATCCTTGGTCACCTCGCCGACATCGAGCATCCCGAAACGGTTTGCGAGCCGCTGCATGGGTTTGGACAGCTTACCCCGACGCTTGGAAGGGTCATAGGTCCTAAGCGCGTCCTCGAAGTCACGTCGGGCCAGCAACCTGTAACGCTCCGCCGCTGCACCCGTCAGTTTGTCGGCCCGCTTTAGATTGCGGATAGCAGACCGGTAATAACGCTTCCGTGCGTTGGTGGCATCATCCCCACGTTTGCGTGCTCTAGCCATATCTCCCCCAAACCTGATATAATGGTTACAATTATAAACAAAAATAGAGAGGATATCAATTGTGCGTTACAAGATGACGTGTCCGTTCACCGGTGTCTCCTTCCCCATAATAGAGCAAGACGGGTTCATAATCGCCGTGAACCCCCTGGACGATTCAACCATCAAAGCCATCATCAAGGACAAGAAACTGATCGTCCCGTTGGATGCATTCAACTACCGCGAGACGTTAACCCTAGGCCAGGCTGCTGACCTGCTAGGAGTCTCACGCCAACGTATAAGTCAGATAGCCCATACGGATGTCATACCGGTGAAGATGGTAGCAGGCGAACAACGCTTTCTGACCTCCGACGTGCTACGATATAAACGGGAACGCAAGGTAGGCCGTCCGAGGAAAGAGAACGATGATGGAACAAGACCTGATTAACATGATAGGCAGCGTTGGATTCCCCATCGTCGCGTGTATCTATATGGCGATGGTGCACAAGGAGGACAGCGAACAACGCTTGGAATCCGAGCAACGACACGCAGACGAGCGCAACAAGATGACCGAGGCGCTTGTCAAGATGAATGCTACTTTGGAATATATCCTGGACTGGATAAAAGGGGGGCCAGATGACGCTAAGAGGAGCTGACATATCACACTGGCAATCGGGGATAAAGGTGAGCGATCTGCCGGTTGACTTCATCATCTGCAAGGCAACGGAGGGAGTTGGATACACCGACCGTTGCTGTGATGGTTTCATTCAAGCCTGCATAGATTCTGGCAAGCTATGGGGGTTCTATCACTTCGCACGCACCAACTCGCCCGAGGATGAGGCGGATTACTTCGTAAACGAATGCCGCAACTACTTCGGCCATGGAATACCGGTGCTCGACTATGAAGTGGATAACGTCGATAACGTGCGCTGGTGTGAGCGTTTCATGAGCCGGGTACATGAGCAGACCGGAGTCTGGCCGTTGCTGTACATCAGCGCGAGCAGATGCAGGCAATATAAAGGCTCATGGATTCCAGACCAGTGCGGACTGTGGATAGCAGGTTATCCCGACAACCGGACAACCTGGGGCAGTGAGGATATCCCCTACGATATCGCGCCTTGGTCATTCGCGGCAATCTGGCAGTTCACGGACAAACTTGGCATCGGTGGATTTTACATCGATGGTGACTACGCATACATGAGCAAGGAGGCATGGGGCAGATATGCGAATCCGACCGGGCAGGGTGCCACACAAACGAAAGAGGACAAGACCTCGAAGGCGTGCGAAACACTTGCAGACGAAGTCATCTCAGGCAAATGGGGCAACGGAGAGGACCGACGAAAAAGACTGACAGAGGCCTATGATGCCGCGACGTATGAGCATGTGCAGAAGATAGTCAATGACAGGTTGAGGTGATGTACCATGTATGAAATGTTCATGACTTTCACATTCATGGTATGGGTATATGTGCTCATCCTGTTCGCGTTGCTTGCTGCTAGCTGCGCGGTGATCTATATCATCTACTTCATATGGGATTGCAAGGACCGTAGAGCACTTGACAAACGCAAGGATAAACAATATGATGGTGATTAAGCTATAGGACATTCTCTCCCTTCTCCCCAACCTATAGTGACACCTCCTGACGAGAGACCCCACCCTGTTGTGAGTGGGGTCTCTCGTTGTTGGTATACTAATGTAACAGGTAATGTAAACTAATGTAACCTCATACCCATCAAGACAGCTCTAATTGTAACGTCATCATTTGACGCTTTCAGTTCTAACCTTTCATTACCTATCACAATTTTTGGGTTGAGTTTGTTGATGGAGAAAAGGTTAAGGAGCTTCTTCATATGATCAGGATTGATGGAAATATCCTCATCGTATTTCTTACCAAGGTCCATGAAACGATTGAAATTGTAATCAATACCTGAGTCATCATCCATGAATACCAACTCATATTCTTTGTTGCTTGTCTCGGAATACTGGATAACGGTTTGCCAATCGGAAGCCCCAAGAGGCCATGAGACAACAACAGCAAGATAAGGTAAAACAAGATACAACATACTATCTTTACGGAATATCTTACCTCCATAGGGATTAAAAG